>Ga0209084_1000076_pt1 | contig 96178 bp, 88 predicted proteins | sample C_130820_MF_Meta_FD_187309 | JGI IMG/M metagenome (GOLD analysis project Ga0209084, IMG submission 187309) | Freshwater microbial communities from Lake Croche, Canada to study carbon cycling - C_130820_MF_MetaG (SPAdes) (version 2) | ecosystem: Environmental > Aquatic > Freshwater > Lake... | reverse complement strand
ATTTTCCTCAAGAGAAGAATTGGAAAAGTATATCTCCTTGTCTTTCAAAAAGTCCAAAAATAAAATAAAATTATTTTCTTGAAAATAAAAAAGTAAATTGGGTCTTTATTTTTCTAAGAAATTATAAGATAATAAAATAAGCTTTACAAATTTTTGTAAAATATTATATGTAATTATAGTATATTTAATGCCGTGTAAAAAACATTCTGGATTAGCACACGATAGACGAGCATATTATTATTCAAATTGTGCGAAACCAATTCCACCAACACCAACACCAACACCAACACCGACTCCAAATCCGTATAGTTTATTACCACGGAAACACCATATCAATTATGTTCTCCATTTCCTCAAATAGGTGGTTTAGATAATTTAAATTCAAGATATATGCCGTTAATAGGAAGTCAATCAGGAAATATCATTCTACCTTGTATTAATATATCAAATGGAACACGGCAATTTTCAGGTATCACACTATATTCAATCAATTAATATGACAAATAAAAAATAAATAATATTTATAGCATAACCACATTTATTACTTCTTTTTGGGTGATTTATTTTTGTTATTAAGCTTACACAAATATAGATGATTTTTTATGGATAATTCACAAGAATGGTAATGCTTTCTTACGTGACTAATACTTGTAAAAAGTTGATTACAAAATATACAAGAATAATCTTTGTTGGTTGGAAGACATCCATTCTTTGTAAGTATATGTGAATTGTATCCACTTCGTGTTTTATATGGTTTATAACATACCTTACAAACTGTCACATTTCTCATATCCATATTTTTTTTAGTATTACCTATTTTATTCAATATAGATATGGTCTTTTCTATTGATATTTTAAAGAATTCATTATGTACGTTTACATTATTTTCTAAATACAAATGAATATTTGCCTTTTTTCTAGTAAAATCTGAAATTTCCATTATTTGTTCAACACGATAAACACCAATAAGATTATATGGTATAATGGGACTATACCATATATTCCTAAAATCGGGAGATACATCAGAGACTAATGAAAATATAAAACCAGTATCAGACATTTTGAATGAAATATATTTATAGTTACCAAATCAGTTCATTTTTATTTATAAAACAAAATCAGTATCAAATACAGAACTTGTCAAATTAGTATGATTATATCCAATAGGATTACACATAAAATGCGTATCGTAAATAAAATGGTGGGTGGGTGTATGAGTATGTCCGAAAACCCAACATCCTATACTTTTCTTTCTTAGTTCAATCAATTTATCTAAATCCGAATTAAACCATTGATGATAAGGTTCCATTCTTTTTGTTTTATATTTACTATGAACTAATTGACTAGATGGTAAATGATGGGTAAGAACAATACAATTATCATTCTTAGATAATGTTTTATCTAAGAAATCTACATTCGTTTTATGTAATTCATTACACTTTTTATAATCAAAAAATGGAATACTATCTACGTCTCTTATAGAATGTTTAGGATTTGTAATATTACTCCACAGAGTTGTGCCGACAATACAATAATTTTCATAATGTTCGTATTGATTATTTAAAAAACAAATATTACTATATGATCTAAATTTATCTTCTAAGAAAAAGTTAGTATCTTCAATTGTATTTTTGTTATGATAGTATTCGTGATTTCCAGCAATGACAAATACTCGTTTGAAATTATCATTCATATATTTCATAAATAACCAATAATTATCCTGAGATGGATTACCAATATCACCACAAAGCATAACTGTATCTTTTTTATTAGGATTAATTTTTTTAAGCAATGACGGAACCATATTAGGCAGTATAAATTCTAAATGTATATCAGAAAAGAAACGAAACTTTGATAACACCATATTATCTAGAATGATAATATCTTTAGATAGGAACAAAGTAAGGTGGGCTAACTCGCGTGCCCTTCTTTTCCTTTACAGCATAACCAACTAATACAAGATTTTTTTGTTTATAATTTTCAAAATCATATAATTCTTGTTTGTAAGGATTATCTCCCTTTTTCAATATATACATTTTACTATTTATTTCAACGGGTATTCCCTTCCAAGTAATCTTATAAATATTTTTATCCATATTCGCATCCGTTTCATCTTTCAATATATTTGGAGTGTATAAATATTCCAATTTATTAGCACTTGGATGAGACATACAACGTAATCCTTCCTTTGAATTCATATCAATATAAACACTACAATCAATGGATGATTCTTTTATCGCCTTTATATATTGTTCGTTGAATGTCTCCTTAATAGTAGTTATTTCATACAATGCTTCATCTGTAGTGATAACATTTTTAGAATTGAATTTACTTATATCATTTAATTTTAATTCAATAGAAGCCTCTGTTTTTTGTTTTGGAGAAAACTGCATGACATAAACATAAACTTGGACGTTTTGTAAATCCTTTGGAAGACGATAATGACTACAAATTCTTCTTGAACGACCAATAATTTGTTGTATTCTTATTGGGTTCCAATAAGGTTCCATAATATGTACGTATCTTGTATTTCTTAGATTAATACCTTCTGAACCAGACGCAGTAATCATTAATAATTTTATTATTTCACCCAAATTATTATTCGCATTAATTCTTTTTAATTTAGAAACAATTAATTTGGGAACGTCGCCACCATCCCAATCACCATTATAAATATTACGTATTATATCTTTTTCTATAGGGTCTTCTTTACCTGTGTATAAAGCATATTTTGGTTTAGCCATATCTTCTTCGGACATATTCAAATCCCATTCTCCATTTTCATTTTTTGCTATTTTAAACTGAGCATATCCAGCAACTTGTAACGCAAGTGTAAATAATCCAATACCTTCAAAAGTTCTAAACTGGCTATATATTAAATTCAACCCAATGTTATTTGGGTTTTGTATCGTTTCAATCATAATCGCAAATTTAGGACTATATATTTTTAATGATTCCATTGACAAATATCTTTCTTTGTGTTCTTCTATTTCTTGAAATGCTCTTTTCATCAATTCAGAATATTCCATATCTATACCTTCATCATCAAATTGTTCGTTTTCTCCATCTACATCTTCACTTTCATTTCTTACTTCTGGTTCAATATAATCTTCATCTTCCATAGCATCTTCAACACCTTCACCTTCCTTTATTTCTTCGTTATCACCCTCTTCAACACCCTCTTCATTACTTTCCTCATTTTCTTCATCTCCGTAAATCATACCAGTCTTTCCTTCAACCCCCATATATGTTTTATCTCGGGCATCCATTTCAGCTCCACCTATAACCTTTTTCGGTCTACCCCGTTTCTTGGGTTCAGTTGGATTGTCATTCTTTTCCTTTGGAACCTTCTGTGCCTTTTTAGGAGTTTTAGTTTCTGCTTGAGTTTTACTTTCTTTATCAGATTTTTCAGTTGTATCAAACGGCACGGGTCGTGGAATTTCTGTAGGCATTACGAAATTACAAAATAATCTAGAAAAAATACGATATGAACTTGTTTGCGTTTTAAAAATATCACCAGGACTTCTAGATTTTTTATCTATTTTTCTTTCATATGCTCGTGCCGTTTCGTATAATTTAAATTGATATTCACTCATATCTATTTTTACAACAAAGTAATCTGTAGAACGGTCAAATGACGGTAAAAGTTCCTCCTGAGCACTGCGAAAATAAGATGTAAGACCTACAATACGACGTTTGAATAAATTGGAGTTTTTAATTTCAAGTTTTTTATCTTGAACGACTTGAAATACATCAACATTATCACCAGTCTTTTTCTTAGTTTGAATAACTGGACGAGAAGTGTTGAGTAATTTTTCACCCTTTGCCTTCTTTTGAATACCAAGAGTGCTTTCTTCAGGTGAAAACATTTCCATAAATTCATCGTAATTATCTGGAAGAGCTTTATATTTTTCAATAGTTACTTTTGATTTATCAAATTTAATATCATTTTTTGTAAGACCTGATAAAAATAATTGAATAAAACTATCATCTGTTATTTCTCCTTTGTTACGATAAACAGTTTTACCATAAGGGGTTTTGGCCTGCCTTTTTTCGTTTGTTACGCCATTATAATCACTATTATCATCACCTACAAATGTATTTTCAAAACCATAAGGATTTCTTGTAACTGTAATTATTTTACTGGAAGGGTCATAATGTAAATAATCAATGTTATTTGATTTTTTAAATAATTCGCGAATTTCATCATTCGTCCATTTTTTATTTTCAACTGATAAAGGTATATTCCACGTTTTGATGTAACCTCTTAAAATATTAAATAATATACCTACTTCATTTGGATAATTAATAATAGGAGTTCCAGTAAGAAGAACTAAACGAATATTGACAGCATTCAATAACAATTCATATAATTTTAATGACAAATATACAGGTTCAGTAACAATATTTCCATATTTATCATAAGTAACAGGTTTTGTTATCTTCAATTTATTTACAATCAAACTAACAAAATTATGAGCTTCGTCAATAATAACAACGCTATTGTCAAAAGGATTAATTGTTCCATCTTTTGTTAATTCATTAAACTTTTTCATGTTTAATCCATTGTAATGTAAAAAATTATATTTATTGGATATCATCGCATCAATTTGTCGGGTAAGTAATTTTTTATCATCAATTGACAATTTATTGTAGTTGGCGGGTTTGTTTACATCTACAAAGAAGGCACCTTTGTATTTCCTAAGAAAATCGGAAGGAACACTCATTAATTTTTCAAAAGCTTTTGAAGCTTTGTTGTCGGATGTTACTGGGATCCATCTCCAGTGTTGGTTCTTTTTATAAAGATAATCGCCACATTTTTTTATCTCTTTCAGATAATTATCTTCCAAAGAAGCGGGTAACATAACATATACCTTTCTAGTTGTTTTAAAACCTTCTGCTATGGCTATAGAAGAACACGTTTTTCCAGAACCCAAACCGTGATAAAACAAAAGACCTCTATAAGGTGTATATATATTCAAATAATCTACAATAAGGTTCTGATGAAGCAATAAAGAGAATTTGCGAACATTGTTACTCATAATATTTTCACAATTAATCATACTTCGTTCTTCATTTAATTGGTCTCGGTATTTAAGGAAAATATTATTAATAAAATTAAGAAAATACTTTCGGTTACTTAAGTAATAAGATTGATGTCGTTGTATTTCATTAACACCACCCAATGGTTGAAGGAATTGTTTATATTCTTCCAAATCATCTGTATTGTCAGTATGAACCGTTTGACTTTCACCAGTTTCACCCTTACTCCTAGGAACCTTTTTTTTAACGGTCTTAGGTTGTTTCTTCATTTCACTCTCCTCTTCCTTACGTATATCATCCTCTTTTTCTTCACCCTCTTCCCCTTCTTCAAGTGGTGCCCCGATTGTATCATTTATTTCCTTATTTGTGGGTTGATATCGTTTCTTTGGTTTTTCTTGGGGCTCGTCGGTCTCATCTACAGCTGTGGACTCTACTTCTTCGTAGATTGTCGGTAATACATTTGGAACATCCTTGGGAAAAAAAGATATTGAATTTGTATTCCAAATAACATCCTCTTGATTATCTTGTTCTCCTGGAATATCTGCTTGTATTTTTTGTTCCATTTCTAAATCATATTCGCGTTCTATATTCTCCCCTTCTTTTTGTAAATCATCCATTGATGACCTAATAACATTACTTGTTTCAATAACTTCTCTGACATCCGATAACATTTTATCATTTGTTTCAATTTCTTTTGTTAATTCACGGTTACTATCTCTTAATTTAGAAAGAATTGTATTATCCTTTTCAATCACTTGAGGTATTTCCAATCTCTTTTTTGATTGAATTTTAGACAAATTAAAACGTTTTAATAATTCGTTTCTATCAATATTATCACTTGTTTTATCTATAATTTTTTGTGTAATAATTCTTTCTTTGGCTTGTTGTTTTTCTAATTCCGTATTTAATTTATTTTTTTTGTTTATTTGAATTGTTACTGGGCGAAATGGCTGAACCTTTGGTTTTTGTTGTAATTTTTCTAATTGATTATTCATAATGTATTAATATATAATATTATGAGTATAATAAACTGTAAAATTATTGATTATTTGGGTTTATACAAAATATAAATATATTGATATTCATATTGAACTTGTAATAAATCTATTCTTGATACATGGATAAACCCTTCAGATGTAGCGATATCCATAGTTACTTCCATAGGTTCAATATACAAAATATGTTCTTGATTACGAACGGCACCTGATTTTTTATTTTTAAAAGTTTCCTTGAATATGCTTACATCCTTATCCTTGTTATCTTCTACAATGAATTGAGATGAATAGTCGTATCCATAAAAGGTAACCTTTGATTTTGTAATTCGTTTTTTAGCATATTTCTGGGCGTTGACTAAATATAAAGGGTTAGCGGATGGAACAACTGGATCAAATTTATATTTATCAACTAAATGAATAAGTAAATAACTATCTGGACGTAACCAATAATAACAATTTTTAAAAAATAAATGTTTATTTGAAATGTAATAATAAGTAAAATAATCGCATAAAATATGAGAAAACATATTAGGGGGAAATAAAACGCGGTTTAACGCATCGCCGCGAACAAATGTTCTATCTGGATATTTTTTTCTTGCTTGTGTAATCATACTTTTTGAAATATCCAAACCAATTACATTTACCATTCCAGATTTATATAATTCATTTGTCATATTACCAGTTCCACAACCAATATCAAGAATATTACTAGAGTTATTCAAATTTATATTTCCTTCTGATAATTGTTTTATAATATATCTATCTTTATGAGAACTAACTAGTAAATTATCGTAAATTTTTGAATAAAAGTCATCATAAAGCTCGGTGCCTCTGATATATGTATATTTTTTTTCATCTGGAAATTCTATCCCAATTCCTTCCATTCCTTCAATAAATTTATTCTGATAATTTATGTATTCTAATAATTTGAATACTATATAGAGAGCAATTACAATACATATAATTTTTTCCAACATATAACTAAGAAATTATAAAAAAAATAAACTAATTAACTCATATGATTAGTGACACAAGAAATATGGATAGTTTCAAGACTTCTACATTTTCAAATTACAAATTAACAGATGTAAAAAATAGATTAATACATTCTTTACAAGTATCAGATATACACGCATCATGTTATTGGTCGGTTGAATTAATATGTTCTAACCATTTTGAACGGCTATGGGATATAATTTTTTATTTTTATTCAACCTACATAAATGTAAGTAATCCAAAAGGAATTGCTTATATAGATAAACGTTTCAAATCATTCAGACAATTATATGAAACAAATGATAATCCATTTGAGCTAAGAAATCATCAACAAATACGAATGATATTTTGCGAAATAATGGTAATGTTATGTTTATCCGATAAATTATGTGTAATGAACTATGTTGATGTGCCTAAGGATGATTATAATATGACGTTAATACATACAAAATATAAGGCTATCAAAGATGATTATATTGCTCCTTATTACAAAGAAGATGATCCTAAACATATGATGACATTTTTTAATGAATTTGTTTTTAATTTGGAAATAAGAAATTGTTTTAGAGCTTATTACTGGTTAGAATTTATTTTAGGATATGAAAAAATATTACTCAAATATAAAGAAAAATCGTTATCAAGTGCTCGGAATCTCGTTCAATTATCAACTTCGTATAGTAAAGATATAATCTGGATTGTATGGGAAATAATTATAAAAATGGCAGAAGAAAGGGGAGCTATATATAAAACATTGATAACATCGGCTCTACATTTATTTACAATAAAGTATTCACCAAGTTCCAAGCAATCTAAGAAATATTTAATATATTGTGCTATTTCTTTGTTAACAACTAACCTTGATATGAATATACCCATTTTCAATGGAGATATGGATATGGAAATAATAATGGAGAATACAAATCAAATATACAAACAATTAATAAAAATACAACAAATTATTTTGCTCCCCTAAGTTTATATGAATAGAGAATATACACCGCCAAATACATTACAAAACTATGTTTCCAGAATGACTTTAGATAAAAATAAAGGTGTGTATTTATCTGATACAAACCAACCAACAAATCAACCTTCTATATTTTCAAATATTTCAACAGTTGTTATTGTTGTAATTTGTATTATTTTCATATTAGCTTATTTTAACATAAATTTATTTACCATCATAGGTAACATTATTCAAAGAATATCAAATGTAATTATGCCTAAAATTTTGTATATTTTACATTATTTTGGAATAGCTCTTGGAACTACAGTTGCTACAACAACAAGCGTAGCTAGTAGTGGAATAAGTGATGTAACCACAAGTATAGATACAACAAATAAAGCTGTTTCTGGAACAATTATTTCAGGTATTCAAGGAAATGGTGTAAATGAAAGTGCTTACCCAGTAAAAACAATACAAAATTCAAACGAACAATCGTTTCATATTGTAAATACAGCCCCCCAAATAGCAGCACAACAACAACAAGAAGAAGATAAACAATATGTAAATAGCGTTCAATATAACACGCCAGTTGGATATTGTTTCATCGGACAACAAAGAAATCAACGATATTGTTCTGAAATATCTGAAGCACACCAATGTGCTAGTGGAGATGTTTTTCCTACAATGGATATGTGTATAAATCCCAATCTAAGAGTTTCTTAGAGATTACGGATAACCCTTACTATACACAATTTTTAACCTCGGACGGTGTTCCGTTAGCTGAACTACAAGGTAATGGTTTATAATTAACTGGAAATTTTCCACCAACATCTGTCATTATTCTTTTGGGTTTTGGATAATAAGGATTATTTGTAGATTTATAACATAAAAAAGTTTCTCTACCAGGAACATCACTACAAGTAGTGGAAAAACAATAATTTACAGGTGGATTGATTTTAACATAACCCGTACAAGGATTTACTTGTTTATTACAAATAAATACTCCACCATTTGAAATAACTCCTATAGCAGGATTAGCGCGTTGATTTGAATTATAATAAACAAGATTAGAATATGGAGGACATGTGACTGGATAATTAGTAGTAACGCCATTCAAAAGAATATTGGAATTACCCGAATGAGCGAAAGATAGTGTATTTGGATTTGTATATTTTACACGCTGACTAGCATAACATCTTTTACGATTCGTCCATGTTCCTTGTATTATTTTTGAATAAATAACTTTTTTACTATAATTAGATGAATTTGCCTTATATTGTAAAACATTCCCTTTGTATTGTTGTTTTATTAACTCTTGTTGTGTGGGAGTAAGAACATTTGTTTCATCTGGATATAATGTATTACATGTGCTATTTCTGTATCCGATACGAGGTGGAACTGGATTGTATTTAGGATTAAGAACTAAACAACAAGTTGCTGATGGAACCGTACAATTAACAGTTGTCATTTAACAATACCCATTATTTTATTTTTATTTTGATACAATTTCTCCTATAATTGATATATATTTATCATTTAATTCAAATCTTTGAACTATAACACGGGCAACAAACGTATCATTAGGTTGAATGGAATTGAAAATATCATTATCTTGGTGATGATTTCTAGAAATAAATAAAACATAAGGTGTAGGAACAATACCACCAGATGCGATAGATGGTTCATTCGTCGCATAATATACACTTTCTGATTTAATACCAGCCGTGTTAATACTTACAGCTTTTACCCTTAATAACATTCCTTCTACGGGATAACATATAAGACATTGAAATACAACATCAAATACAATATTACTTCCTTTAAGGTTTCCACTTGAATATGTTGTAATATTTATACTATTTGATTTTATATACCCTTCTACACTACACTTTCCTTCTAATTCTCTTTTGAGAATATCTGTTAATGTAGTTTGAATAAATTTGTCTACTAAAACCATTTCTAATGTAATTCTTTTAGTCAAAAGGGCTGGTTGAAAGATTTCTTCATCATTTCTTAGCATTTTATTTCCTATTATCTGTTATTACAATACATTTTCTTTTAACAACATTTCATTTTTATTTATTAATGTATTTATTCACTCAAACGGTCCATTATAACCTTTTTCTCATATGGATAAAAATAAAGTATATCATTACTAGCCATATCTTGATAATATCTTAGTAAAAATTCTTGTATAATACATATATCAAGTTCTATAAAATTCTTACTATTTTCCTTTGTATATTTCTCTACATCTAACGTAATCGTTTTAGGATGTGTAGTAACAATCACATTCAAAACTTCAATAGCTTTAGACTTTCCTGATGTAGAAGCTACAAACCCATGTGTATTCATTATACGTTTATCTAATTTACCATTTTTTTTACGAAGTTGTTCTTTACTTGTATCTCTTAATTTAAATAATAAAACATTTGATTTATTTTCATAATCAATGAAACCTACAATCGCATTCAACATATTATTTGGATAATTTTCTACATAAGGACGGGTAGCTTCTTCCAACATTTCGTATATTTCTAATGATATAATATCATTCGCAACTTCAAATAAACCACCTTTTTGAATACATATATAATTTCCTAATTGAATTACATTGCTTCCATGATAATTCAAATAATTTTTCTCAAAATATGCTTTTATAATAAAAAATAGTTTATCATTATTATTACTTTCATTCACTATATAATTTAATAACTCTAATTTATCTTGTTTATTTAATTCATCAATATTATGTATAACAACGTATTCAATAAGAGTTTCCAAATCCAAACTCAACTGACTCGACAAATAACGAATAATAAACCCCGAATGTTTATAAAAATCTTTTACACCCTTTAAAGATAATGTTTGATTTTCAAAATATTGAATACTATTCAAGTAATTCTCCTTTATTTTATCAAAAATATTTTTACCAAGTTGAAAGATATATTCTTTTTGAAAATCATTCACATCCCTTTTATCTGTTGCTTTCGTTTCTTCATACATTGTATTTCTTGGTTTATTGGGTGAATTATTTTCAACCATTATTTTTATCTTATCGTGTTTATAATCAATAGGTTTTGTTCTTTCAAATAACGATGATGATGATTGGATTAATTCAAGTGGTTGAAAAATATAATAATCTAATATATTTATTAATTTACCTAGTCGTTGATATGGGTCGTAAATATAGGACACATCATCATTAATTATATATGTTAATGCGTAATTAATTTCTTCAATTGGATATTTCTTAGAATAATTTATTATTCTAATAATATCACCTTTTTTATAAAAAAAACGTATTTTAAATAAATCCTTAATTTTTGGAACAAGTCTCATCATATTTGTTTCTACATATGAATTACCATAACTACTTGTATCACTTCCAAATAATTCTTTGGGAATGTTATTGGGTTTACATTTATAAGAACAATGTTCCATATAATCGCAAATAGATGAATATGGAACATCTCCAACTTTATAGTTATCTAAGATAATGCCATCTGATAATATTTGTGTAATTGGGACGGTTAAATGCTTTGACATAATAGACCTTGTAAAATTTCTTTGTTGGCTATTAATATTACAATCAATCGCATTTTCCTTCATAACCCTTGATATTCTACCCATTATGATTGCTTTCAATTCTGATATACGATACATATACATATCAGATGTTTCATCATCCATATCATTTAATAAAGTAGAATGTAAAAATATCATAACATTTCTTTTTTCAAATTCTAAATCACGATGACTAAAATTACGCACGGCACGCCCTATAATTTGTTCGTTACGGTTCATATTATACCAAGGATCTAATATATGGACTTGTCTTATATTTTTAAAATCAATACCCTCTGAACCAGTGCGTGTTATTAATATTACCTTTATATTTTTACCATTTACATTTTGACGTTTAGTACACTCCTTTAATTCTTGTTCGTTGTTCTTAGACAATCGTATATCTCCTGAAATGATAATATAAGTTGCTGGTTGAAAATCCTCATTATTTTCCATACTGCGTAAAGGTAATCCTGTAATGCTATCAACATCATCACGTGGTTTTGTTTTAAACAAATTTTTATTTATATCGCCATATCGTGTAATTCCTCTTTCTTCTAAAGCAAGTGATAAAGGAATTATACCCGCGTTAATATATTGACTATAAATTAATACAATACCTTCACAAAATCCATTAGGTGTAAATATATTATTCATAATCGTATCTATTTTACAACTGTATTTATGAATATTATTTTTATCAAATATTCTTCCATATTTTTCTAATGTATTTGGTTTATATTCAAAATCTCCTCTAATGGGTGGTTTCATTGTATCGGTATAATTCATTACATTTCTTAGTCCATCTGTTCCAATAATTTTATTTGTATTCCATTTAGTTCTCATACGAGGTTTAACCTCTTCTTCTTCCTCTTCTTCCTCTTCCTCTTCTTCCTCTTCTTCTTCTTCCTCTTCCTCTTCCTCTTCTTCCTCTTCTTCTTCTTCCTCATCTTCTTCTTCTTCATCATCTTCGTCTTCTTCATCCCCACTTTCATCATTATCATTGCCATTTTCAATATCATCCACCGAAAATTCATCTTCATCTGCGTCTTCATCATTTGTATTTTTTATTTTAGCACCACCCAATTGAGTTTCAAACTCATCCATATCAACGCTTTCTAAATCATCCATATTATCTAGATAACTAGCAATGCTTATATCATCGCCTTCTTCTGTATAGTCAAGTTCCTCGCAAGGATAAATGATGTTTGTTGCGTAGATTAATGTTAACAATAATTTATAACCAAAAGTATTCATATTTTCAAAATTATTTGTATTGGAAAGTTTATTAATAATTAATCTATATCCTCTTTGTTGGTATAAATTCATTTTAGAAACATATGGGATAAGATATTTTAATCTTTCGGATTCTAAAATCAACTTACCATTTATTTTATGAGTTGGTAATGGTATTGTTCCATTAGGTGCCGATATATTTTTCAATGTATTTGACAAAGAAAAATTATCAGGATAAATTCGGTATGGAAAGGTATATGGATTTTCTCCTCTAACAAAAGAAACATAACCATTCATTTTTCTAATAAATAATTCTTTTCCTATTTCTTCTCCGCTATCACTTACTAAGAAATTACCATCTTCATCAAATACATCTGGTAATTTTATAACACTTCTCCTATCATTTATATTCATAATATTCAATAACCAAATAATCTCTTTGTAGTTGTTATACATTGGCGTAGCAGTCATTAAAATTAAACGCATATTCGGAACAATTGTAATTAATTTTGTAAAATTCTCAGCAACAATTTTATTCGCATTTTCATTACTATATCTTATATTATGAATTTCATCAATAACTAATAGTCTGTGTGAAAAAATAGAAATTAATCTATTTTTTGTAAGTTCAGATGATACATTCTTTTTTGTTTTTTTTGTTTTGTCATATTCTAATTTAGTGGTTTCAATTGTATCTATATAATCATCAATTGATTTGATATTTCCTTGTATCACATTATCAATTAAATTAGCAAATTGAATGTAACCTAAAAAAAGATAAGAACTATCAATAAGAGATTTTATAGATTGTATTAATCGTTCTCTTGTCATGCCTATAGCTCCTTCAAAAACAGTTGGATTTAATTCATTAATAATAGATGTTCCAAGACATGCCTGAATATCCCATTTACCATCCACAAGATTTAACTTTGTTTCGTCAAATAATTGAAGACGAAAATTATCTTGAACGTTTGGAGATGCTACAATTAACATCTTTTTTATTCTACCCATACGTGTCATATATTTTCGCATTTCTTCACATATACCGATAGCACTACAAGTTTTACCCGTTCCTAACCCGTGATACAATAATAATGAGTTATAAGGTGTTTGTAAAGAAAGAAAGTTTTTAACAAATATTTGATGGGGTGATAATTCAAATCTTTCTTTTAAAAGATTATCTGCGTGTTTTTTTACATCTGTATAAATAACACCATTATATCCCATATCAGCAAACTCTTTTTTTCTTGTAATTTTCATATTAAAATTCGGGTCATCCAATAAAGGATACATTGTATCATTTGTTTCATTTTCTTTTAAATAATCACCTTGTTCTTTTTCAAAAGCTAACAACTCAGAATTACATTTTTTAGAATAAATATTTGAAGAATTTTCACAATCTATGTATTTATCATCTTTTGTAGTAGGCTCAGGTGTTTTAGTCTCAGATATTTTGATTGAAGGAATTGTTTCGGATTTTCCACTTAATAAAGAAACTAAATCAATTTCATTTGGTAAATCATCTATTGTATTTGACATATTATATTATATTATTAATAAAATGTCAAAAAAACAACAACATTAAATTCTATCCCACATTTTTGAAATAAAAAGAATATTCAACTTTATTTTATAACCTATGATTGTATCCTAAATAAAATAAACGCTTTGAATAAAATTATGAACGTTTGTAAGAAGACAACTTTTTTCAACATTATAATCGCGTATTGATTCTATACAATCATTATATGATTTCCATTCCATAATACTTACCTCTGTTTCTTGATAATTGGTTAAATCTACTTCAGTATCAATAATACCTAAATAATAAACATTTTTGTAACATTTTTGATTTGAACCTATAAATATTTCTTCAAATGGCATTACATTATTAATAATTTGTAAATTTGTAGAAGAAATACCAGTTTCCTCCTGGAATTCTCTTTTGGCACAATCTAAATCCTTTTCCTTATAATTTTTTCTTCCTTTCGGAAATTCCCATTCATTATTTATCCATTGAGAATCGCTATAATCTATCATTATCTGTAGTGTTATTATTTCCCCAGAAATATTTAATCCGTTACGAAGACTTTCAAATTTTTTTTTAGACTCGTCATTTCTTACATTTATATGTTGTTTACTTGGTTTAGTAAGTCTTCTATACAATTCTTCAAATGACAATGTTAATATATCATTCTTTTCACTAATAGTCATTTCATTTATTAATACTTGAACGTGTTCCAAATTATTTAATGAATAATTACCTTTCATAAAATCAATATATCCAAAAGTATTCGATCTACAAATCATTAAATACTCAATATCAGCCAATTGTTTTGTTATCCTTGGCAATCTATCATTATATAACGAGGATGAATTCACGCCTATTTCTAAATTATGAGAAATTCCCTTTATAGCAATAACACCATAACTAACAATAGGATAATTTGGTTGTAATCCGCGTTTTCCAGACATAGAAGAAACCCTTTTTATAAATGGACGACCCCCTTTCACTTGTATCATAGAAGCAAATGTATCCATACCCATATCATTAATATCAAAGTTTGACATTGATTAATATACTATTATGAAAGGCAATTTTTATCTTCTTTATTAGAAATTAGATATTTATATTTACAGTGTTTAACGATTTATCTGATTTTTTCTTCCTTCCCCTTTTAGGAGCTGAGAAATCACCATTTTGTAAATCTTTTAAATCTGATATACTTATCACACTATTATCATTTGTATTTGTTGGACTATAAGCTCTTCCCGATGAAGCCCTTGATGATGGTTTTTGTAAATTATTAAATGGTGGGGATGGGATATCATTTGATTGTCTGGTAACATTAATTGTCTTGGTTTTTAAATTAGATAATATAGAAGAAATATCACTTGGTCCTTTCATTTCAGGGCGTTGTGATTTTGTAAAAGATTGCGATTGTTGATTGTTTTGTTCCGAAAATATTTTGTTACCATTGGCTGATGTATTATTACCTCCGCGTGATTGATATAAAGTATTATCCATAGTTTGGGTTTTCATAGGAGGTGGAATGGGAGGAGGAGGATTATTACCTTGTCCCATTATTCCATTTACAAATCCACTGAAACCAGGATTTTTAGGAGCCATAGAATTTACGGCAGCTGATTGAAAATGTCTCATTAAATCTGGATTTTGTCTCATAATATCATCCATTGACGGCATAGCACTTCTAAATAATGTATTTGACATATGAATCATAATACCCGAACCAGCTAATTGAAATAATAATTTTAATTCGGGAGCCATACTTGCTTTGGTTTTATATTTTTCATATAATTCTCCAAAAATATCATCATAATCATTCATATTATCACTAATTTGTTCTCCCCATCCATCTAATTTTAAATCAAACGGATCTATCTTATTATTCAAAAACTCCAAACCATTAATAACAGCCATTAACATATTTCCTTGGAATTTTACAGAGTTTGATTTATTTTTTTCTTCCATAATGGTTTCATATTCACCAATCATTTCATTTAGAGAACTTTCCATATCATATTTCTTAGATAGCTCAACACCCTTTCTTTCCAATGTTTCTAGTTTCCTAAGATATGAAAATTTCTCCTTTTGTAATTCTTCTTTTGTCATAGAAGGTTGAGATTGAAATGATTTATCTACATTATGTAATGGAATGTCATCAAATTTTTGAAAACCATCCCACGTGCTTGTTGTAGCACTATTATGTTTTGATGACATTTTTCCTAAAGATGGTTTATCTAAATCCATAACATCATCTAAATTATCAAAACTTACATTGTTTCTGACATCACTCTCAAACATTGTATGAATTCCTATATTTTCATTGCCTGCTTGATTCACATTCATTGTATCTGTAAAACTCAAATCATTCAATTCTTGTTCCAATATATTAATATCATCTAGATTAATATCCGACATAGCATCACTATCTTTTTTACTATTACTAGAACTTGTTTTTGATTTATCATTCATTAACAATTCAACACCATAAGTTGATGAGCTTGGTTTTATATCAAAATCTGATAATTCTATAGTATCCATATAATTATACTTCTTGAATATAATATATATTTAAGTATAACGAAACAAACCAAAAACATCATAAATTATAATTTATAATTACCAATAGCCCATTTTCCTTGAAGAAAGGCATCACTCAAATCATCCTGCTTTTTATTCTTAGTAAAAAATTCTTTCCATTCTTGATAAGTAGGGTCATCTAAGAAATGTAACATATGTTTTACCGAATTTTTTTTACGGTCATCATAATTTGTTTTCTCGGATTCCAAATCCTTTAGTTTATAACAAGCATTACACATAATAATTTCTATAGAACTATCTTTTCCTATAAAATATTGAGCTATCATATAACTAATAATTCGCATTTTACTTGTCATTTGTTGTTCGATACAAACATATTTTATATCAGGTGTATATATTTTATCAAAATAATCCTTGATATTACGACCATATAATAATATGTTTGTATAAGAATTTTTTACTTTTTTCTTAGATGGTATAGGAACATAACAAGTATCCAACCATTTTTTTATAATATCAACCATTTGTTTTTTTGTTGTAATGGTTTCATTCATTTCAATGTTATATTGTTCTATCCAATTTTTTAATTCAGATACGTTGTATTTGGTTATATTTTTCATACCATTTGGTTGAATGATATGTCCGTTTGAATGTTTCATACATAAATATGACGTACAATCCTGGCAATGTTTCATATACTTCGCATTTTTTCCACAAACTTTTCCGTTTTTTAATGTTTCATTACAAGCATATACTTGTTTTACTTCTTCTTCAACTCCTGTAATATTTATAACATCCCATATATTAATAGAAAATATTCCACCCTCTTCTTTTTGAAATAAACAAAGAGCTAAATTCTTCAAACCAACATCAATACTTAATAATTTCATATTGTATAATTATACAATATATTTTTAAATACACATTATATTACTTGTGACCTGCTGGGTTAGGTGGTATAAAATAAACATTTGGTGCCGTCATTTGTAAATTTAATTGCTTTCTTGATAAATATTTATTTTTTAGATCGGATTCGGGATTACAATATCCATATGGAACTGGTTTATTTTTTGTTTCAGTGTTTCCTGGGTTAATGCCTAATTTACAATATGTTTCAACATTATTATATTCCATAATTTTTTTTGCGTTTCTTTGTAAATACTCGCGATAAGACCAATTTGATTGTAATCCTTCTGTTGCCTTTATTTTTTCATTCATAGCTTCACTTGATATATAACTGGTATAAAATCTACCATCTGATACAAGTGGTGGTTTATCAAAATGAATATTATTACATCCTTCATCTAAGTAACATGTTGCCCAACTCATTATATAATGAATATAGTTATAAAAAAAAAATGATTTAATTTATTTGATATTTATTTTTATTAAATATCAAACAATGTTGTTCGATTTGACAATTACCGATGAATTGCGAGAGCGTCTAAATAATCAAGATGAACTCTTGGAGGAATACAATAGAAAATTTGATTTCGTGAAATATGATGAATATGTAGAAAAAATATACAGAGAGAATTCAATCACCTCCATTTTTATAGAATTATTATTCGCCCAACAACCTTTTTTTGAAAGCATAAAGAATGATTTAATTATTACAACTTCAAAAAGTTCTATTATGACACATAATGGATTGAACGGTGAAGGAAATTGGCATAAGGATAATATTTTATTTCCCAGCGAAAAAGAAAATAATCTAATAATTAGTTGGAATGGTAATGGCACATCATCTTTAACAAAAGAAGAATCTGATAAAATCACTTTATTAGCAAATGAGTTTATCAAACAACAACGAACTGATTATCATAATTACCCGTCGCCTCATACATACCCTATACATCCAATTAATTCTTATCATTCAAAAGATTCGAATGAAATGAAAATATTATCTATGAATGGTAAAAAAATATTTCATAGAAGAAATCCATTATATGATACAGATATTGGTGACATCCGATATGTATTAAACATTTATTATTAAAATAGTTAAATTAATCTTGTTTTGCCTCTGCCGATTTACTCAATAAATCAACTAATTCATCTTTTTTTAATTTTTTAGCTTCTACTTGAGGTATTAACTGAAGTTGAATAGCCATTTTTCTTAGTTCATTCACATGTAATGATTTATGATGATTGGATGTATTTCCACCTAAATGCTTAGGTTCAGAATGTATAATTGTTATATTTAATTCATCAACTTGCCCGTCTTCTACAATAACTTCAGAGGAATTATTATCGTCAACTGTTTTATCATCTGCTTTATCGTCTGGTTTAAAATCAAGTTCCATATCCATATCTACGGTAATACATTCTTCACCAACTAATTTATCATTATTATTCACTTCAGTTACATCAGTTATATCAAGTAGTTGAATATTTATTGTATCTTCATTTATATCTACAGGCGATGTAAAATTGATTTGTGGAATTTCATCATGTTCTTCGTCTTCATCTTCATCTTCATCATCTTCATCATCATCATCATCATCGGAATCACTTACTTCAATTAAATTACAAGATGAGCCTGGAATTTGAAACATACTTTGTGCGGGATCAGAGACGGATGAGAATGGAATATCAATTGGTTGAATATCTTTTTGTATCAATTCAGTTACAATACCAAACATTGTATTAATTTTATTGTTTTGGTAAGTAATTTGGTTGGTAAAATAAAAAAACATTAATCCTATTATTAATAAGATAATTATGATAACTATAAAAAGGGCATACCTAAATAACATATGTATCATACTGGATATATTTGACATATATTTTATCTATATATTATTTTAAATATTATAACGAGCATATCGTTGATATTACTTCTTCTGGAAAATTTAATTGTCTTAATATTTCTACGCTACCTTGAATATCATTCATTCCTTTTTCTAATTTATAGGTATGTAATAATGTTTTATCGTGAATGGTAGAAACCATTTTATAATTAGATATATTATCATCTTCTAGTTGTTTACATAAATCCATAAAATGTGTAGTAAGAATAAATTTGATATTTGGATTTGAATTTAAGAATGTTAAAAATCCATAACCACATTTAATAGCTTCATCTGGAGTTGTTCCTGAAAATATTTCATCAAAAACGCAAAAATGCTTTTTATTTGGATTTTCTTGAATAGATTGAATAATTTCTTGACATTTTTTACATTCTGATTGAAATAAACTATATCTATCCGATGTATCTATAATATTAATATAACAGTGTAAATAATCATATGGTTGAAATGAAAAGGATGAAAAACTTCCTATACCCATTTGTTGGGATAATATGATATTTATAAAAACAGATTTTAACATTGTTGTTTTTCCAGAAGCATTCACTCCAGTTAATATCATATTTTTATCAAGTGATATGTCATTTGACACATTTGTTGGTTCTTTAATGAGAACTGGATAAACAATGTTTTTAAATTTAACTTTCTTATCTTTTTTACTCTTTTTATAAAATGTAGCATTGGATAATAATTTTAATTCAACATTTTTATAAAGTTCATTCAAAATACTCATATATCCTTGGTATCCCAAGGCATAATATAATGATGTATGTATAGTTTTGTTGGAATAGATTGTATAAAATGTTTTATACAATAACCCCAACTGGAAAGCTTCTTCTATATTCATTTCAAATGGTTTAATGGATAATAACATTTCTTGTAACGATTCCAATACAGGTAAATGGTTTTCCATATTTTTATAATAAATATTATGTGGTTCGCTTCTATAAAATACATGTTCGGATAAAGATAATTTCATCATAGGAATGGTTAATGATAAAAAATCCGAAACTCTTTGTATATGATTGTGAATAAGAACAATATTCTCATAGTATTTTATACATTTTTGTATATTTTGATATATATTATAAATATACAATCCCACACATAAAAAGGCATATATCTTATCTTCAAATTTTACACCTTCTTCTGTAAGAATTACTTTACCAAATACCTTGGATTGAATAATATCTCCTAATATTTGAATATATACTGAATACGAAATTTCAACATTTTGTAGTTTTAACATTACAAATGGCATTATAAGGACAAATAATGGACTTAATAATGCGAATACAGGCGATGATATACCAATTAAAGAATATACTTTCATAAACATATCATTTTCATTCAAAAAGGAAAGACATTCTACATCTATATACATAAACTTTTCAATAAAATATTCATCGTTTATCGTATCATCTAAGAAAGATACAATTATATCTGTTTGTTCTGGCGAACAATAGTTTGTTTTTGTATTCATAAGTTCAATTGCTTTTTGATTATCTTTTAAAAAAAGTTTATCATTCGTGTAATATTCAGATACTACACGAATAAATGCCGAACATATTTTAGAAGATTGATTGTTACAAAGAGTATTGTAAATAGAATTATTTAATTCCAAATCTTCTATAATTGAATTATGTAATTTCTTTTTATTTCCGTCGTAATGAATAGGAATTTTATATACAGATAAAATATTTTCCTCACAACTTATTTTAGGTTGTAGGTTTGGTTGTTTTTTATAACTAAGAAACTGGAACATATTATTACTTTATAAAATAAGGATACTTCAATTACGCAATATAAGACGAAAAATTAGAAGGTAATTCTTCAATATTACATTTATAATAAGTTTCAATATCTTTCATCAAATACGTATCTCTATTTACAACAAAATTAATCGCAATACCTTTTCTACCCCATCTCCCACTTCTTCCAATACGGTGAAGATACGTATATTTACATACAGGAATATCAAAGTTAATAACAACACCTACTTGTTGAATATCAATACCTCGTGATGTAATATCCGTTGATATTAATACTCTATATTTTCCACTTTTAAAACTATTAAAAATTGTAGAACGTTCAGATTTATCCATAGTGCTATGAATAAACGCAACGGGAAACGATTCGCTTTTTAATTCTTCATATAATATCATTGTTCTATTTACAGAGTTACAATAAATAATACTCTGAGAAATACTAATTTGTGAATAAATATCCTTTAATGTTTCTACTTTTTGGACGTCATTCATAACGGCACAATAATATTGTTTAATTCCATCCAATGATAAATTTTCAGATTGTATTGATATAATATAAGGATTTCTCATAAATTTCTTAGATACGGTCATCATTTCATCTGGAACAGTTGCTGTAAATAACAATATTTGTATATCCGATTCCATTTTACTTACAAGTTCTCGTATTTGAACTTGAAAATTATTTTGTAATAATTCATCTGCTTCATCTAAAACTAACATTTTGACGTGTCGTGTATTGACAACACGTCTTTTTATTAAATCAAGTAATCTACCAGTAGTTGCTACTAAGATATGTGGAATTGAATTTTTAAAATGTTGAATATCATCTTTAATGGGAACACCCCCAACAACACAATGACTGCGTAAATCCGCCCAAGAATTTGTTAAATTTATAATGACATTGTGAATTTGTATGGAAAGCTCACGGGTTGGACTTAATATAATAACTTGTAATTCATCTAGTGTATCATCTATTTTTGTTAAAGAACCAATAACAAATGATGCTGTCTTTCCCGTGCCCGACTGCGATTGAGCTATGACATCACGGCCTGACATAATAGGCCTACACGTTTTACTTTGTATAATACTTGGTTTTTCATAACCATATGCGTAAATACCTCTTAATAATTTATCACTAATATCTAAATCATCCCAATTAGAAAACTCCATATTATCGTTATTTTCTTCAATTGTAGGCTCTTTTGTTTCTAATGTATCCATTATATACAATACTTGATTTTATGATTTTATATAATAATTATATTAAATATTAAATGATAACCAATATATCTATGAATTTATCATCTGATGAATATGATGAATCTGGATGGAAACAAGTTATACCTAATAAGAAATCATCACAACACGTAAATAGCAATAGAATTGAATATTCTATGGATTATATAAAAACAATAAAAATATCTCAAACTCAATATGATGTTATTATTCCAAAGTTAAACAGTTTATTGAGTGAATTAGGCCTTTCTTTAATTAAAGAACCAAATACAAAGAATGATACCTGGTTAAGAAATCAATATCAAGAACCAGAAACTACAAAAAATAAATCGGATATCAGATACATAGTTCCTAAAAACCATACAAAACACGAACCCAAAATAGGATTGGATACAATTAAACTGAATTTAAATAAACTTACCGACAAAAATTATTTGGATATATCTGTAAAAATGGAAAATATGATACAAGAATGGTTAAAAACTGAAACATCAAGTGAAGAAATAGAAAAAATGGGAGAATTAATATTTACAATTGCTTCAAATAATCGTATGTTTTCTAAAGTATATGCCGATTTATATTGTTATTTATCTGAGAAAATACAAATAATAGCCGATACATTTTATCCAAATTTTTTAAAATATTGCGAATTGTTTGATATCATTCCAACTGTTGTAAATCAAGATGATTATGATGAATTTTGTAAAATGAATATTCTAAATGAAAAAAGAAGGTCTGTTAGTTTATTTATGGTTAATTTAACAAAAAATAATATGATAAAAAGTAATGAATTGTATAAAATTATATCTAATTTATTAAATAAACTAAATGAAATGATTATGCTTCCTGATAAAGTGGGTACTAACCAAGAATTAGTTGATAATATAATTATTCTTTATGACGATGGAAATATATATAACGACATTGAAACTTTTTCTAAAGAAAATAATATTGTAATAGATTGTATTCGTATGATAGCTACAAGTAATAAATCAAATATTTTGGGTATTAATTCAAAAACAAAGTTCAAATGTATGGATTATTTACATATGTAAATGGGTTAAATACTATATATAATACCGTATATGAAGATTATCGACTGTTTTCAATTCTATAATGAAATAGATTTATTGAAATATAGAATAAATCTATTGAAGGATGTAGCAGATTATGTAGTTATTGTAGAATCTACTCATACACACGTTGGTAATGAAAAAACTCTTTATTTTGATGAGTTTAAAAAAGAATTCCCCGCATATAACAATGATAGAATTATTCACGTGATAATTGATGATTTCCCTCATAAAGCACCTGATATTCAATATGCTGCTAATTACCACGGACAACAATGGGTAAATGAACGATTTCAACGTAACTGTATAACTAGAGGATTAGACCAAATTTCAGATTTAGAAAATGAAGATATAATAGTTGTAACAGATTTGGATGAAATTCCTGATCCAAGAACATTACAAAAAATTAAGAATGGTGAAATAGAAGTTAGTATAAATCATATAGAAATGACAATGTATTACTATAATTTAAATACGATATGTAAAACTAATTGGTGTTATGGATTTCTTTATAAATATGGAGAATTATTAGATAAATCATATACATTATGTGATATAAGAGCTAATAATTTTAATACCCCAAATATAACAAACGGGGGGTGGCACCTATCTTACTTTGGGGATGTATCTTTTATACAAAATAAATTAAAACAATTTGGACATATAGAATTCAGTGGAGATGAATATACTGATGAAAATTTTATAAAAAATAAAATAGATAATGCTACTTCATTGTTTGATAGAGGTAATGAAGATAATATGATTAGTCGATCAATTAAAGATAATAAATACCCACCATTGTATTACAGAACATATTTATCAAAATATGTATTATTTTGATTAAATGATGATATTTTCATTATATATAGTTAAAAACTATATATAATGTCATATATGAAAATTATTGACTGTTTTCAATTTTATAATGAAATAGATTTATTGAAATATAGAATAAATCTATTGAAGGATGTAGTTGATCGGGTTATTATAGTAGAATCAACGCATACATACGTTGGTAATGAAAAAACTCTTTATTTTGATGAGTTTAAAAAAGAATTCCCCGCATATAACAATGATAGAATTATTCACGTGATAATTGATGATTTCCCTCATAAAGCACCTGATATTCAACTTGGTCCTAGTTTTGAAAACCATCAATGGGTAAATGAACGATTTCAACGTAACTGTATAAGTAGAGGATTAGAACAAATTTCCGATTTAGAAAATGAAGATATAATAATTGTATCCGATTTGGATGAGATTCCTGATCCAAGAACATTACAAAAAATTAAGAATGGTGAAATAGACGTTAGCATTAATCATATGGAAATGTCAATGTATTACTATAATTTAAATACGATTCATAAAAATTATTGGTGTTGTGGGTTTCTTTATAAATATGGAGAATTGTTAGATAAATCATATACATTATCGGAAATAAGAATGAAACAGTTGGATACCCCAAATATAACAAATGGAGGATGGCATTTATCTTATTTTGGTGATATTTCTTTTATACAAAATAAATTGAGAGAATTCGCACATGTAGAATACAGAGGAGATGAATATACTGATGAAAATTTTATAAAAAATAAAATAAATATTGCTAATTCGTTATTTGATAGAAATAATGAAAGTGGAATAACCAAACAACCAATCAAAGATAATAAATACCCGCCATTATACTATAGAACATTTTTATCAAAATACGTATTATACTAAAGATAATACATCATCTTCCCAATCCCAAAATACATAAGATTGTATATGAATATTTTGACTTGTTGTTTCTAAACAATATAATATATCACTTTTCTCAATTGATTTTTTTACACTAGGAATATTTTTTACCATCGTCCATTTATTTTTATAAAATATATAATGATTACCTGTTACTTTAATATTATGTGATAATTCATATAATATTTCACTTTTACAATTTTCAAAACAATGAACCTTTGTTATGATAGAACCGTCATATAATTCATCTCCTACATTTGCGATACATATAGGAAAATAATTACCATCTTTTTTTCTTAGTTGTGTTTCGGGATGAAAACAGAGGGCTCTAACTAATTGACCTGGAGGTCCAGCCCAAGCACTAGACATTGTATCCATAGTTCCTTGTAAAATATATAATAACGTGATGACTACACCAACTAATTTACCAATCATATCCTGAATACCTAATACAATACGTTGAAATGCGATAATTAATCCCATAAAGGCACCATAAATATTTATAAAAATATTCGTTGTATTTCCTACAAATGAACTCATGACTTCTCTCATAGAATTCACACTATTTGAAATACCACCACCAAAGTCTGTTAACATAGAAAGAATAAAATGAATTGGTTCTAATAAATATGGCATTAAATTGGATTGAACGTTTTGAATACAATATATAAAATTACTTTGTACGTCTTCAGCAAACGGCATATACATTGGATTACACCTGTTTTCTAACCAATTATCTTGGATTGATAACATAGTTGTTAAATAATAAATAATCCCAATTTGAATAAGAAATCCAGCGGTTATATAAGAAAAAGATACCCAATTATTAAAAGACGGCATTGATATTTATGATATTTTATTATAATAACAAATTATTATAGTCATTTATATGAATAAAGAACAACTATTTACAATATTTGAAAATATTTACGGAGATCCAAGTTATTTTCAAGAGAATAAACACATCATAATAACATGCGTATTGTATTTTCTTTTATTAATTGGAATATGTAGTTATTTATATTATCTGACAAATGTAGAAAGTATAAAAAATAATTGGGTTGAAAATAGATGTAAATTGGCAATAATACCTTTTGCTGGTTGGATAAATGCCCCAGAAGGTATGTCTCCTAATGAATATACATCACAAAATTTTACATTTTGTGTTCAAAATATGGTAACTACATTTACACAATATTTATTATTACCTATACAATTTATTATTTCTATTGTTACAAGTTTTTTTGCTCTTTTAGCCGAATCAGTCAATAATATTCGCGAACGTATAAATGTATTAAAACATACTGTGACAAATCTCGTAAATGAAATTTACAACCGAATTGTAAATGTCATTATACCATTCAATGTAATATTTATCAAATTCGCCGATATAATGGGAAAAATAAAGGGCGTTTTAGCTACTATGATGTATTCAATATTAGGAGTTTATTACACAATTAAATCCACGATGGGTGTTATTCTAGATTTTATTATTGCGATATTAGTAACTCTTACAGTAATGTTAGCTGGCTTAATTGCTACATATGCTGTATTTGCTGCTACAGCATTTATAAACCCATTTTCTGCTATAATGTTACCCATTTTAATGACAATGATTATGGTATATGTTGTATTATTTTTAGCCATTTCTATACCATCACTTATTATTGTGATATTTTGTATGAATTATTTACAAATGCAGTCAAGAGCATTTCCTTCCTTACCAACGTGTTTTGATAAAACTGTAAAAGTAAGATTATATGATAATACATTCAAATGTATTTATGATATACAACCTGGTAATATGTTGTATGGTAACAATAAAGTAGAATCTGTTATGAAATGCGCCATGACAAAGGACCAAAAAATATTTCATTTGAATAATGATTTAGTTACATCACACCATCGTGTATCTTATGGTTTAGATGAACCAGAATGGATTTATGTTAAAGACCATCCTAATAGTATAGAAAGAAATTTATATCGCCCCGAAGTAGTATATTGTTTAAATACATCAAATAAAAATATTATTACTGAACTAAATGAATATCTTGATTGGGATGATATTTGTGTAAAAAATAAAGAAAATGATATATATGTAGAGAAATGTTCCGATGAAGTGATAGAAACGCGTTACGGGTTTGAATGGAATACTTCTGTTATTACAGTCAATGAAACATTAGAAGATATTTATAAAATAAAAATAGGAGATATACTTTATTTAGGTTATGAAGTATTAGGAATTGTATTGATAGGTAAAAACAAATATACATATATAACGGAAAAAAGTATATGGGAGGAAAATGTTGAGAATTACAAAAATGTATATAATTTTCATTTAATTACAACGGATGGATTATTTTATATTTTTGATAAACAAAAGAGTAAAAAAGTAATTGATTATTCGGATACAGATATATGAATGTAAAAAATTATCCTATATGACAGAAAGATATTTTATTTTATTATATAATAAGATAGATATGAAAATGAAAATGCCTAAGATATCAAGCAAGGTTAATTACCAAATAATTATGGTATTTATTTTATTAGTTGTCGTAGTATTTATAACAGCAATGCCTTGGGCTTCAAATACTTTTCACGAAGCACTTGAAAATATTACACCTACCACTGACGGGCCATTGGATGGGGCTGTAAAGGATAAGGTAAAGGCTACAGCAGCTTCCACTGTTACTCCTGGTAATAAAAAATTACCATCTGATGTTTCAAGTAGGATGACAAATGTAAGTAATATGACAACTGGAAAAGCTTCAACAACTGAAGGATTTGTAAGTGACGTTTCATTTCGGGACAGTCCAACAGTATTTCCAGGAACTCCTGTTGATACCACTAACTGGAACCCATCTGTAGGTGTAGCACAGGCTGATGCGGCACCATTAGATAGAGATAGTTTATATATGTTTGATCATGCCCGTTATTCACCGAGTTGTTGTGCGAAAGGTCCTGGAAGCGGTATGTCAACGTCTATGGGATGTGTTTGTTTAACAAACAAAGACGCATTTTATATTACACAGGGACGAGGAGGTGGAAATATGAACCCAACCGATATATTTTAATCCTATAATCTTATATTTTGTGGAAATTCTAATGTATTATCTATAATTATTTTTGGGGGTATGTGAATATGAGTTGGTTTAGACATTTTTTCATTACATATTCTACTACCAAATACATATGGATTTATATCCAGCAAATACGGGCAACGATTTAATATTTTATTTTGTACGTTATAGTCCCACATATGATGTACCCCAAAACACTCATCATAATAAATACAATGAACGGCAAATCGCATCGTTTCATCATCATCTCCTGTTTTCATACCTAATTTATAACACCCCACTGTAAAAAATATATCCTCTGGAAAATTATTATATAGAGGTTGATTTATATGGTTAAAATACTCTATTATTTTAACCATATCCTCTCTTTTTCTTAAAGATAACCCACCATTAAAATTATTTATTTGTGTATAAATTCCTAAAGAGGCAAATTCCTTCCAAGCATATGGCATATTACCACCAATATAACTTCTATCTTGATTTATAAAATAATCTATAGTATATGGATAATCATTAAATAACCACATATCCAATTGTATTGTTAAAACAAATTCACCTTTTAATGATAACCATAAATCTTTTTGTTTGAAAAAGGTATTATATTCACCATTTATCCAATTATCGCTATCTAGTTGTCTTAGTTCAACATAATACGGCATAATCGTTTTCCATTCATCATATACACTTTTTCCACAATAAAAAACATAATTCCATTCATCTTTTAGTATACTGTAAGCATTATCAAGAGTTACAAAAACGTGGGGTAAATTTCTAGGCTCAACAAATAATACCGTATTTTTATGCTTAATTTTTTCACTAATCATAATAAATTAAATATAATTATATTTTAACTATTTTTACATAAACAAGAACTCTCCTTAATTAATTGAGGTGGAGGAGTTAGTTCTAATATACGTTCATCTAAACTTCGCATATAGATTTCAAGCCCATACACTATATTTTTATATTCATAAACATAACATCTGAATATTTGGTTATCTGATTCCATATATTTCGTATTTAACGTTTTTTTTCGCATAAAATTTTCATTATTTTCTATAATTCTTTGATAATTTTCAATCAATGAATTATAAGAAATAATAAGAGACTGATATTGTGTTTTCATTTCTAAACAATAAAATAATTCCTCGTCCATTATTTATATAGCAACATATATATTTATATTCAAATATACATATGTTTGTATATACTGCTACCTGTATTTATTTTAATAAGTTTATCTACATTATTGCGAGTTACTTCAAATGGAAATGAAACATCTAAATCTATTTGTTGTTTGAAAATATTTACTCCTGGTTTCATAAGACGAAATAAATTTAACTTGGAATAAATAATTTCAATACATCTTTTTACATTTCTGACACCTTTTTCTTCCATAGTGAATTTTTCAATAATATACATCAAAACATCATCATTAATAATAATATCATTATTGGAAAATGCCATTTGTTTGCCAATGGTTGGTGAAAGATAATTATTTACAATATGTATTTTTTCTTTTGTAGAATACCCACCTGTTTTTATTTTATACATTCTATCTAAGAGAATTGGACTTATATTTGCCTCTTCATTATAACTAAAAATAAACAAACATTTACTCAAATCAAATTCAATTTCTCTAAAATATTTGTCGTGAAATTGGCAATTTTGAGTAGTATCTGTAATATGAACTAATAAATTTAATATCTCGGCACCTTTTGGACTATCACTTATTTTATCTAATTCGTCAAAATAAATAACAGGGTTCATACATTTACAATCAATGATAGATTGTATTATTTTTCCACAAGTGCTTCCTTCATATGTATAGCTATGACCTTCTAAGAAAGAACTATCTGTTGCTCCTCCCAATGGTATGAAAATAAATGGACGATTTAATATTTTACTTACACCTTCTTTTATAAGAGATGTTTTTCCTGTCCCTGGGGGTCCATTAATAGCTATAGAACATCCAATCGTCGTTGGATTTACAATTAATTGTCCCATCAATTGTATTAGTTGAATTTTAGCATCATCTAACCCATATACAGCTTCATTTAATACAGAATATGATTTTTGTAAAAAATCGTGACTATCTTCTTTTGTAACATCTAATTTACTAAAATATTCAAATGGTATATTCATAAACATATCAATCCAATTTTTTAATTTACTATACTCCCCACTTGTTGGATCCATATTTCGTAATTGATTGATTTTTTTTAGTGCGGTGCTTTTATAAATAACTGGAATAGACGATTCAATCAATTTTAAACGATATGGTTTATCAACAATAGACAATTCATTTATTTCACGTAATTTTTTTATTATTTCATATTGTTGTTTTACTGGATATTTTTTATACATTTTCATATCATTCATATGTGATTTTTCCTTGATTAGTTTGGAAAAAATGCGACCGTGTTTTTCAGATGTTTTCTTTTCCTTCTTTTCTATTTTTTTTTGATAAAGAACCATTGATTTTTCGTAATTTTGAATTTGCTCGCCAATTAATTTATCTTTTACCACTTTATTAATTTCCTTAAAATGAGATAATATAGTATTTCTTAGTTCATTTTGATTTTGCGTTACCAATTCACTCATATTTAATTTAAAATCACATTCCATCATATTTACTGATTTTGTTTCTGGTTCAATTTCTACTATATTTTCCAAAATTTTTTGTTTCTTACTTGGATTAATAACCGCATTTTTGTATTTTCTTTTCTTAGATATACTTTCCATATATTTCACTAATTTTTCATCCTCTTTTTCAAAACTTTTTACATTACTCTCTGCTTCTTCATCTTCTTCCACATCTTCTTCTCCATCATCTTCTCCATCATCATCACATTCTTCATCACTGCTATCTTCTGATGAAGATGTACTTACACTTACATCTTCGTGTTCTTCATCTTCAGAACAACTATCGGAAGTTGTTTCATAATCGCTATCATATTCATCTTCATAATTTTTTTCATTTGGATAAGTTGATAATATAATAATATTATTATTCATTTTATCACTTTTTTTATCCTTCATCTCTTTTATTAAACTTGGTTTATTTTTTTTTGGTTTAGTTACAGATTTTTTACTAATGGGAATATTTTTTTCATCTTCCGAACTTTCGCAATCACTATCGGAATCGCTTGATGTATCTGTTTCTGATGGAAAATATTCACTATCCGAATCACTATCTTTCTTAGATTTATTTTTATCTTTGGTGACTTGTTTGGGAACATTTTTAGCTTTCTTAGGAAAATCTTTATTTAGTATCTTCATTACGATATATGCTCTAAGATTTTATATTTATATTAGTGTTTTTGATATTGAATTTATAAATAAAATGATTTAATTAAAGATTATTAATATATTCTTACATTAAGAACAATGAATACAAGTAATACGATTTCAACGAAAAATGTATCTAAGATTATCGCCATACAGTTTAGTTTATTATCTCCAGAAGAGATAGTAAATGGTTCTGTAGTGGAAATTGTTTCTAGAGATACATACAATGGAAATTTACCAGCAATAGGTGGTATATTTGACCCACGTATGGGTGTATTAGAAGGTAATATTTTATGCCCTACAGATGGTTTGAATAATATACAAACTCCTGGATATTTCGGACATATTCATTTAGCTAGACCTGTATTTTACATTCAATTTTTAAATACTATTCAAAAAATATTAAAATGTGTATGTTTCAAATGCTCTAAATTACTCGTTGATAAAGAAAAACATATGTTTGTTTTGAATATGGCTAACGAACAAAGATGGAAATATGTATTTAATATTTCTAGTAAAATTAGAAGATGTGGTGAAGATATTACGAATGGTTGTGGATGTCTTCAACCATATAAAATACGGAAGGAGGGATTAGCAACTCTTTATGCTGACTGGAAAACGACGAATGCTGATGAAGGTGGCGATAAATCAGGTCAAGATGTAAGCATTAAAATTACTCCTGAAATGACTATCAAAATATTCAAACGAATGTCTGATGATGATATTAATTTTATGGGTTTTAGTTCTACTTGGTCTAGACCTGAATGGATGGTATGTCAAGTATTAGCTGTGCCTCCACCAGCAGTTAGACCTTCAGTAAAACACGACGCCCAACAAAGAAGTGAAGATGATTTAAGTTATATTTTAATCAATATTATCAAAACAAATAAAACACTTCAAGAAAAAATACAAAATAATGCTCCTGAAAATATTATTGATGATTGGACTATTATTTTACAATATTATATCGCAAGTCAAATTGATAATAAAATGCCTGGTTCTATGCCCGTTCAACAACGTTCTGGACGACCACTAAAATCATTAAAAGATAGATTGAATGGTAAAAGTGGTAGAATGAGAAGTAACCTTATGGCAAAACGTGTTGATTTTAGTGCTCGTTCAGTTATTACAGCAGATCCAAATATTTCTATTCGCGAATTAGGTATTCCTATGAAAATAGCGAAAAATATAACACGACCTGTTGTTGTCAATGAAAGAAATATTCGTTTCTTATATCAACTCATTGCGAATGGACCTGATGTATATCCTGGTGCGAAAATTCTAGAGAGAAAAACAGGAGAAAATATTACATTGAAATATGATGATAGAAAATCAATTGTATTAAATAATGGCGACATCGTCCATCGTCATATAATGGATGGAGATATTGTTATCTTTAACAGACAACCTACTTTACATAGAATGAGTATGATGGGTCATATAGCAAAGGTAATGAAACAAGGTGACACTTTTAGAATGAATGTTGCGGATACAAAACCATATAATGCTGATTTTGATGGAGATGAAATGAATTTACATATGCCCCAAGATATAGAATCGGAATCCGAATTGAAAAATTTAGCAGCTGTTCCACATCAAATTATAAGTCCAGCAAATAATGCGCCTATTATTGGTATTTATCAAGATAGTATGGTTGGTAGTTATTTATTTACTGGGGAAAACGTTCAGTTTGATAAATTGACTGGTATGAACTTATTAATGGGATGTTCTACAGTTGATGTTAAATATATTTATGAATTACAAAAGACAATTACTAATTTTGACATTCTTTCTCAAATTATGCCTCAATTTACCACTAAAATAAAGAATAAACAATACAAGGATACAGAAAATCCAGCAAATAGTAATAATATTATCCAAATTGAAAATGGAAAATATCTAAGAGGTCAATTAGATAAGGGGGCTTTGGGTTCTTCTACGAAAGGTCTCATTCACAGAGTTTGTAATGATTTCGGAAATATGCCTTGTTCGGATTTTATTGATAATCTTCAATCCATTATTACTGACTATATGTGTATTTCGGGATTTAGTGTAGGTATCAGTGATTTGTATTCTAATCTTCAAACAAAGGAAAAAATTGTTACCAAAATTTCTGAAAAGAAAAAGGAAGTATATGATATTATTCAACAAACCCAATTAGGTATCTTTGAAAATACAAGTGGAAAACCAAACAACGAAGAATTTGAAAGTAAGGTTAATAATATTTTAAATAAAGCATCGTCTGAAGCAGGTAATATAGGGTTAGAAAATTTAAATAAATCCAATCGGTTTGTTATGATGGTTAATGCGGGTTCAAAGGGTAGTGAATTGAATATCGCTCAAATGATTTGTTGTTTGGGGCAACAAAACGTAGATGGAAAACGTATTCCTTATGGTTTTGAACACAGAACATTACCTCACTATACAAAATATGATGATTCACCCCCTGCCAGAGGGTTTGTAGAATCATCTTATATTACTGGATTATCTCCTCAAGAATTATTCTTCCACGCAATGGGTGGTCGTGTTGGTTTGATTGATACAGCAGTAAAAACTTCCACTACAGGTTACATTCAAAGAAGACTTATCAAATCTTTGGAAGATTTGATGGTTAGATATGATGGAACTGTCCGAACAAGTAAAGATTATATCGTTCAATTTTCATATGGTGATGACGGCGTTGATACAATTAAAGTTGAAAATCAAGAATTACGGTTAATGGAGATGAGTATTCAGGATATTTATAATCATTATGGGTTTCCTGAAATAGATATTCATCCTTTATTAAAGGATATTCTCGCCCCTGATGCTTTTAAAAGAATGAAATCACAAAATGATGAAACATTGAAAAAGCACCAACAATACACAGAACAAATGGTTGAATGGAGAAATGATGTAGCTATAAATGTTTTTAAGAATAAGAGTGAAAGTATTGTACGTGTTCCTGTTAGTTTCATTCACATTATCAAAAATACAATGGGACAACAAAATTTAAACTCAAAATCAATCATAGATGTTACCCCTTTAGAAGCTTACGAACTTATAGAACATTATATGAGTAATTTGGAAAAGAATTATTATTTTAAACCCACTTTATTATTCAAAATATTATATTATTATTATTTATCTCCCAAAGATTTACTCTTTAATAAACGATTTGATAAAGTATCTTTGATTGTTTTATTGGAAAAAATTACATATCATTATAAAAAGTCATTGATTGCTCCTGGTGAAATGGTTGGAATGATTGCCGCACAATCTATTGGAGAACCAACAACGCAGCTCACATTGAATTCAGTAACATATGAAACTGAAATTATAGTGAAGGATTATTCTGGTAGAGTGAAAAAGTATCAAATTGGTGACTTTGTAACCGAACATATTAAAACGAATAAAAAATTGGAATATTATGAAGATACAAATACAACTTATGCCGAACCAGTCGGATATTATGAAATTCCTTCTTGCGATGAAGATGGAAATGTATCTTGGAAACAAATTGAAGCAGTCACACAACACCCTGTGATAAATAAAGATGGAACAAATACAATGTTGAAAATTACTACAGAAGAAGACAGAGAAATTATTGTAACCAAGGCAAAATCTGTATTGAAATTAATAAATGGAAAAATAATCGGTGCCGACGGCGATACTTTAACAACAGATGATTATTTAGTGATTAGCACTAAGACAATGGATTTTGTGGAATCTCATATGCTTGATTTAAGAGAAATATTACCTCCAACTGAATATGTTTATACGAGTGAAGTGAATAAAGCGAAAGCTGTTATGAAAGAAAGACATTGGTGGTTAAATCACCAAGGAAAGACATTCACTTTACCTTATACTAGAAGCGATAGTTTTGTTGCGAAAGTATCAGAGAAATTAAGAGCAGGATGTAAAACCAAGACAGCTTTTGTTGATGGTTGTGTATATCCAAAACAAACAAATATGAATGATTATAATGTTCCTGAAATAATACCATTAGATTACGATTTTGGATATTTAGTAGGGGCTTATGCCGCGGAGGGTTGTATGACAAAATTTCAAGTATCTATTGCTAATAATGATGCGAATTACTTTGAACCAATCATAAGATTATGTGAAAAATGGAATATCACTACAAAAATTTATCGTCACGAAAATAAAGGTAAGGAGGGATGGACTAGTCAAGATATACGATTATATAATACACTTTTATGTAGAATATTAGAAAATTTGTGTGGGAAGTTAAGTCATAATAAATATATTAGTGATAAGATAGTGTTTTCAAATAGGGAATGTATGATGGGTTTCTTGGATGCTTATATTGGCGGTGATGGTTACGTAAATGTACCTCATAAAAGTATTGATATTAGTTCAACTTCAAAAGAGATGTTGATAGATGTTCAAAATATCTTGAATAATATTGGAATTTATGGTAGTATTAAACACGGTAAAAAACAAGAGAAAAATAGTCGTGGGACATTACCAGAAAATATTCATCAAATATATTTCTTGTATGTTAGGAATAATCAGGCAAGACAATTAGCAGAATTGTTAAATTTGAAAATTGGATATAAAAATGAAGGTTGTAGAGAGTTAATTACAAACCCAACTAAATTAAATTTAGAATATAACCGTCATTATTTAATTATACCCAATGAGGTAGAAGGAAAAATAGTATTTGAATCAAGAGTAGAGGGTGAATTGGTAGATGTTTTATTTGATAAGATAAAAACCATAGAAGAAGTTCCAAATACGACTGATTATGCTTATGATTTAACAATAGCGGATACAAGAAATTTCAACCTGCGAAATGGAATATGCGCGAAAGATACATTTCATTTCGCAGGGGTGGCATCTAAATCTAACGTCACACGAGGAGTTCAACGAATTGAAGAATTGCTTTCAGTGACATCAAATCCCAAAAACCCATCTCTTACGATTTATGTGAATAAAGATATAGAAGATGATGAAGAGAAAGTAATTCAAGTAAAAACAATGTTGGAATATACGATATTAAAAGATATAGTAGAAAAAGTAGAAATATGTTTTGACCCTAATGATAGTGAGACAAGAATTAAGGAAGATGAAGTGTTAATGGAACGATATCATATGTTTGAAAGTATGATGGATGAATGTTCTAGTGAAAAACTTCAACCCAATAAAAAAAGTGATAAATCAAAATGGATTATTAGGTTAAAAATGAATGCGATGGAAATGGTTGATAGAAATATAACAATGGATGATGTTGATTTTACATTAAAATGTGTTTATGATACTGGAATTTCTTGTATATATAGTGATTATAACGCAGACAATCTTATATTCCGTATTCGCTTACAAAATATTTCAGGTTCTAAAAAGAATGTTACTACTAAAAATCAGACTTTAGACCAAACAGACCATATTTATCTTATTAAAAATTTTCAAGAAAATATGATGGAAAATATTGTATTGCGTGGTGTAAAGGATATTCAGCGTGTAGTGATGCGTAAGTTAAAAGATAATATGGATGAAATAGGTGGAACATTCAAAAAGAATGATATATGGGTTTTAGATACAGTTGGTTCAAATTTACTTGATGTATTAGGTAAGGATTATGTAGATTCTACAAGAACATTTAGTAATGATGTAGTAGAGATACATCACGTCTTAGGTATGGAAGCAACAAGACAAACAATATATAATGAAATGTCAGAAGTTCTTGAATTTGATGGTTCATATATTAATTATCATCATATGGCTTTGTTGGTAGATAGAATGACATTCTCTCATAAAATTGTTAGCGTATTTCGTCACGGAATTAATAACGATGATATCGGACCTATTGCGAAAGCATCATTTGAAGAAACACCTGAAATGTTTTTAAAAGCGGCACGTCATGGTGAATTGGATTTAATGAAAGGTGTATCGGCAAATGTAATGGTGGGTCAAGAAGGATATTATGGAACAAGTGCCTTTCAAGTATTCTTAGATATGAATGAAATGATAAAGTTAAATACCGAAACAACTCATAAGGAACTGGAAGTTCCAGCAAATCAACAAATCAATCAATTATTTGAAGAAGTCAATTCGGCAAATCAACCTTGTTCTATTGAAAATCTTACCATTCACAATAACAGTTCTCTTATTAAACAAAATACACATCAAGACTTTGATGCCTCCTATACTATCTTTTAAGTGTTGAGATAAATATTCGTTAAACCATAACCTAATACAATATACTTTAATAAAAAAATAAATTATTTTTTATTGGTTATAAAATCAATAAAAAATACAAAGGATGACATTAAGAACATTGAGGTCGTCGGCACATTTACAGTTATTTCAAAAGTAACTGAAAAGGTGAATGAAATACGTAATAGATAATACTTATGCCTTATTCATTGGATTAGAAGAAAGAATGTGATAATTCCAAGGAATATGTGGATTATTACGAACATCTGAAGGAGATATGGATGTATTCATAGATAATTTATCATAATCCCATTTTATATGTTGATTAATGTTTATCATAAACATTGTTACATTTGGATTTTTTGATAAATAACGAATATCCCAATCAAAATCATAATCATAAAAAATATCAATGGTTATGTTTGGGTTTGAACTAAGAAAATTATAATTCCAATCAATTTCAGAATATCTTGAAACAATATCCCAAGTAATGGATGGATTTAACGAAAGCAAATTTCCATTTAATTTTATATCCATATTTGTATCGTGAATAATATCAAGATTTATATTTGGGTTCATACAAATGTAATCATCATCTAAGAATAAATGTTTATATTGTTGAATATCTTCCATAGTTATACCAGGATTTGCGGACAACAAAGAATAATTCCATTTTTTATCTTTTTCATTGTTAACAAATTCCATAGTTATATTTGGATTTAAACTAAGAAAATGATAATCCCAAGGAATGTCTGGATTATCAATAATTATTTCCATAGATATATTGGGATTTTTGGAAATATATTTATAATCCCATTTTTTATCCCTTTCTTGAATATCGTCCCATGTAATAGAAGGATTACTTCCCATTAATTGATAATTCCACGGAAGATGTGTAGAATTATCAATTTCTTTCATAGATATATTGGGATTTTGCGAGAGTGTATTATAATTCCAATTTTTGGCAGGTGTTTCTAGAACGTAGTCATAATAACTCATTTTAATAAATTCCCAACTTATCTTTAATTTATATTTGAGCTAATGACTGTAGTTGCTTCTGTAATTGAGCGACACTCTGTCCGACACTCTGTGCCTGTTGTTGAGCTTGTTTCTGCATCTGGTTCAATTGTTGCTGTTGTCCTTGGCTAACAGTCTGACCCTGTCCTTGTGCCTGGTTCTGTGCCTGTTTTTGCGCGCGTTTTTGAGAAACAGCAGCAAAAGCTGCTTGTGATGCGGCTTGTTTAGCTTCTTGTGCTGCCTTCTGTGCCTTTCGCACCTTCATTATTGCGACCTTTTTAAGGGTTGAGGCCCTCTTTGCTGCTCTCTTTGCGGCACTTCGGGCACGGCTTGAACTTGAACGGGATGATTTAGATCTTCTAGTGGCCATTGTTATAAATTATATATTTTACAAAGAAAAAAATTACCAAAATGGTTCATAATTGGAATACATTCCATCCCCCTTTTTAATTTCATAAATATGTTTAAAAAACTTGGAACGCGATAATACGCAATTTACACGATATTTTTCAAGTGGGTGTGGATTTGTCAGTGAATTTAAATAAATAGCTTTACTTACAATAGCCTGTCTTGATTGTATTGCGTAATATACATATAATGTCCTAAAGGATAATAATTTTATTATAGGTGAATCTCTATTTTTTGCTTGATAATTTACTAAATATTGTTCTATAAGACGAAATCCATTAATATCAGCTAAATCTTCTCCTACACTATTTGATGGATCAATATCCAACCCATCTTCTTTCGCAGCCTTTTTATATTGCTGTATAATTCCATTTACTTTGGAATCAAATATTTTTTTATCTCTAGGTGTCCACCAATTTTTCAAATTTCCTTTATAATCATATTGACTTCCTATACTATCTAACGAATGACTTATTTCATGTGCTAATGTAAATCCTATATAAGCTAAATTATATTCAATACCTCTATTTGTAAGATCTACAAACGGTTTTGATAAAATAGCATGAGGTATGAAAATAGAATTTTGATTTGCCGTATAAAACGCATTTACAATATAAGATTGTTGTCCCGTCAATCCGAATATATCCCAATCTATTGTTGGAACATATGCTATTTCCTTTCCATTTAAATATGCGAACATTTTAGCTCTGTAAATACTCGCGTCTATTATATTTCTCCAATAATTTGTTTCAGAATAAGTAACAGTTGGATCTTTTACAATCAATGGAGGAGACCCTATAATAAGCTCAATTGTAGTTAATTTTTTAAGTGCCTCCTTTTTAGCAGAACCACTCATCCATTTATTATTTATTATAATATCCTTAAAAATATATCGTATATCCTTGAATAATTTTTTAACATAATTTTTTTCTTCTGTCCTAGGAGATAAAACATTTAACAACTGGGTTATTAAATTGTTATACGCAAATGAAAGCCCACAAATATAATATTCTAATGGATGATTTTCTGTAATATTTCTTAGTTCATACCGATTGAACCGAGACCAAATATTTTTATATTTTGAAAATTGAATAACACTATTAAAATGAACGTAATACCAAAATGTAATCCATTTTTTTGTTTTCCATTCCTTACCCATAACGTTCATAATATTTTTGATATAATATTTATTATATGTTCTAAATTTCTTAGGTATTGACTTTTCTTTATAATACATATTTCTACAAAATTTATTATAATCAAAATCATATTCATCGTGAGAAACTTTACTAGTTATTAATTCCGTAGTCGTGGATGAATCTGGAGTTTTCATAAAGTATGTATTCATTATTTCAATTTCAACGTCAATTACATCTTGTGGATGAAAACCGTGAGAAGAACCAAAAGCAATAGAAAAAACTTTGTGTATATATTTTTTATATTTAATCATCATATTTCGTTTTAATTTTTTGATTTTAGAATTATCATCAGTATATTGGTAATAAAAAGAATATACAGGTAATGAAAAATTAGGCATTGTTATATACATATTGTATGTCTTGGCGTTTGTTTCTTCAGGCATTAAAAAGGAATAAATAGGGCATCTATTATTTATTAAATCCCAAGAATTCATAGAACCTAAAAGTCCATATAAATCGTCATTTTTAATGAAATTATTTATTAAATCAAGACAATATTTTATGTTTGGTTCAGGTGAAAAATAATCACTATTCATACAAGAATAACAAAATCGTCTAAGATTTTTGACATATTCTTTTTCAGCATTTACTTTCATGTAATTGTCTAATGTTAGTATTATATTTGAGAATACCTCTTGTTGTTTTATACGAAAACTATCAACTTTTATGAATGGCAATTTAGTTTTATCAAGAATTTCTTGTTGTTTTTTTAACCATTCTCCATTTACAAGACCATAAAAATTATTTTTTGCTGCGTTGAGTTTTTTATCACGTTCGCGAATATCATTTAACAATTCATCCTCTTGATGTTTTGATATATCATGATAAACTCTGCGACTATCGCTAATTACATCTTCTGCGAAATTTTCACCAGTAATAATATTCGTACATAAACTATGTTCTTTTAGCATATTATTATATAATTTATCCAATTGATTTTCTTGTAATTTTAAAAATTGTTTTGCCATTAATTAATATATGTAAAGAACTTTCTTGACATAATTATTTGCTCTTTTCCATTTTCTAACATATAATGCCTTTTTTCGTTACTATATAAAAATTCATAAAAATCCTGAAATAAAATAATTAATCCATTATAAAAAGAGGGGTTATCATCTGTTAATGGTTTCAGATTTATCTCATTATAATACTTATTTTTTTCATCTACATTCAAATCATTCTCATCTACATCAATATTAGTTATATCTTGATAAACAGCTTCTGTATGAGTATTTTCTGTTCTACAAATAAATGTATTATATATTTTTGAATACAATGTTGATGCTACAAAATAAATATAATAAAAAATACTTTCGTTCTTAATACTAACATTTGTTTCCATTGTTAATGTTGTTAAATGTGTATTATATCCCAAAATTTCTTCTGGTTGTGTAATTGTCTTTAAAGCATAACATATTGGGTAATTAAGTATACAACCACCATCTATAAAACATTTATCATATTCTATATGGGGTATTGATAGAAACGGCACAGATGCCGTTACATACATCGCATTTACTAGAGACATATTAGGATATGTTTTATAAAAAATATCTATCATTTGAAATTCATAGATATCAAATGAATAAAAGTGTATTTCCGTATTCGTATATTCATAAAATTCTTCTAATGTAATTGTCACGGGTAAATCCAACAATTTTAATAATGGCTCTACCATACTATGTACAACCATTTCATCGTAAACACCCTTTTTATATAAAATATCATAAATGCTAAAATTTGGATTAATAAAAAGATAACTCCAAGGACGTTCTTCTATATATTTCTCTATTACATCCCAAGAGAATACTTCTTGGGTATCTTGTGTTACTTTATTGCGATAACCTTTTAATAAAGCTATACATATAGCTACAAAGGAACCAGATGAAACACACCAAAGCGTTTCAATGTTTGAAATATCAATTACATTATTACTTTCTAGTTTATGTAATGAACCTAAGATATAAGCAAACAAATGATATCCACCTGATACAACAAGATGTTTAATTACCATTATTTTTTATAGTTCGCAATATTTATATGAATTAAATTCTAATAATAATCCATATATGACTTCTATTTTTAATTTATCAAAAATAAATGGGGATAATACAAAAATCAATATCAATGACCTTTATGAAAAAAAGCGTGAAAAGGAGGCGAATGAATTAAATCTTTATAAGAAAATATTGAATAAAATTCATATAAAGATTCGCGAAATAAGTAGAAAATACACAGACCAACAATTTTGTTGGTATCCTATTCCAGAAACAATATTGGGATATACTCTTTATGATAGTGGAAATTGTATAGCATATGTCATGGAACAATTAATAAGTAATGGATTTCAAGTTCAATATTTTCACCCTCACTTGTTATTTATAGTATGGGCGTTTTATGTTCCTCAATATATACGAGAAGATTTTAAGAAAAAAACAGGATATCAAGTAGATGAACAAGGAAATTTTATTGAAAATACAGAAAATTCGCAAATAGAAGATAGAGAAGAGAGAAATTATATTCCTATACCTCCACCAAGAACTTCAAAAAGACCCTCAAATATGGGTGGTTATAAATCTACAGAAAATTGGAGATTATAAAGATGAATTTACAAATGTAACCAAATTATCATATGTTGGTTTTTGTTGAAGTTCTGTAATTTTTCCATTATATGTTAATTTTACAGTAGGAAATCCTTTAATGCTATACTGGTTCATAATATCTTCAGTCTCTGGATCTGGTTCAGAACAATCAACTTCTCTTATTAATAATACAACACCGTTTATTTTTTTATTTGAATAATCGTTTCTAAATTGTTCCCATTCTGGTTTGATTGATTTACAAGCAGGACACCAAGTAGCGAAAAATAATGTTAATTCACCCGCCTTGGAACCATCTGACGTAGTTACCTCTTTAGTTGTCTCGGTAACACCAGGAGATGATGTTCTAAGATAATATAATACTATGTATAATAATAGAGATAGTGTAACAAGAGCTGAAACTATGTATAAAATTGTTTGTAACGATGGCATATATTATACTATATATATTTTTTATAGTATAATATACGAAATATTATTTAATCATATAGTATAAATGGGGAATTATTTTAGTGGAAATAAACAATCTTCACTTGATAACATTATTAAAGAAGATTGTAGTGTAAATATTCTTGTAGATAAAAAATCACTCAATGAAAATTTAGAAAATAATAATATAATCGGTGGAGATAATCAAGAAGAACCAGTAATTACACAAGAAGAACCAGAAATTACACAAGAAGAACCAGATATAGATTTTGTTAACAAAACTCCAGAACCAACACCAGAGGAACCAACCCCAGAACCATCTCCAGAACCAACTCCAGAACCAATGCCACAAGAACCAACGCCAGAGGAACCAACAATTACAGGAGGTTCTTTGGCGGGTAGCGATATTGATACATCAGTGAATGGCGGAGATTATAGTAATGACGATGAAATAGAAAATACTATATCAAATACAACTCAACAAAAAATAAAAAAAGAAGAAATAAAAAGAAGAAGAATAATGTTCCTGTAATATAAATGGAAATAACTCCGTATAGCAGAGTATGTAAAAATTTAAATAAACATCAGTATCAAATAATTTCATCTATTAGTAAATACCTAGATACACCTATTTATTTTTTTGGGAGTTGTATAAGAGATGATTTTGTAAAAAACTCAAGTGATATAGATGTTATTCTTTTTACGGAAAATATTGAAAAAACAAAGGTATTATTGGAAGAGAAAATACGAAGTCTTTCGGATGGTATTTCATCATACAAAATTCTAAAAATGATGATGGATACACACGGAGATTCTAGTAATGTTACTTTTGATTATTTATTTCGTTTGAAACTATCACAACATTCTACTATAGATTTAGTAGTTAGTAATATAAAAAATAAGAATGCGAGATTAATGCATGATTATTATGTAAGTTCTAGAATAAATAATAACCCATTGTTGTATATTTTATTATATGTAACAAAAATGATGTATCATTATGGATTTATTGATTATTCTTTGTATTTACAAATAAAAAGATCGGTTTCTGGAATGTTTAACAAAGCAATAACTATTATGGAAATAAAACCATATACTGAATTATAAATAAAAATGAAATAAATCATAAAGAATAATAGAATAATACAATATAATAGAATGTCGTGTATTACAGTTCGTTGTTATTCTTGTTCTAACGTCCTCGCGGATAAATATGAATATTATTTACAAGAAGTTAGACAAAGAAAAATGGAAAGAACAGAAGAATTGAAGAAAAAATCAAAACAATATAGATTTGATAATGTTGTTTATTTAACGAATGAGGTAAGTGATATAGAAACACCTGAAAAAATGGTATTGGATGAATTAGGATTAACAAGAATATGTTGTCGTCGTCATATGTTATCTCACGTATAATTTATCTTATTATATATTATAATTCAAACATGACAGATAAACGAATTGGGAAAGTTTATAACTCTGTTATAAATAATATTACAAAAAAAATAAAAACTCAACATAATTGTATGAAACGTGCCACAAACAATCCAGATTATATTTATATGTTGGGTAATAAATGTATTAAACCTGATGTAAAATCTAGAAAACATCGCAAATATCGGAAGGTAACACGCAAACATATGAAAAAATTACGTAATAAAAAATCAAAACGCGTAAAATATAACCAACGAGGTGGGGATTTACTTGGAAATATAGTAAATGGAACCAATGTTCTCACAAGTGGAATAAGAGAAGTTCAACCACCCCCAAGCGTTCTACCGTGGGAGGATAATTTTACGAGAAATTTTTTAAAGGTGTAATTTAATATTTTTTCTTATATAAGAATATATACTAAAATGGATATTGTACGTTTATTTAGAAATCCATTCAAAAGTCTTTGTGGTCCATCGTTATTTTATTTAATTGTTAGTGCCGTCGTCCTATTATCTGTTTTCGTCCAGAATGTAGGGAACAATTCGCATCAACATATTGTTCTTGTAAATAGTGCTATTAGAACACCATCCAAATTATTGGTGTTTATTGTTAACATCATCGGTATTATGCTTTGGTGTTGGATATTAAATTTAATGTGTAAAGCAAATCACCCTGAAATTGCCTGGTTGGTTGTATTATTTCCATACATTATTATTGCCTTGTTTTTTGTTATTATTATGTTAAATAAAGCATAAACGTCATTTCAAATCTCATTTGATATTATTTTTATAAAAGATAATCTCAAATAATGTTATATACATGAAACGTTACACAAAAAACGGATGGTTGTATATTTCTGTTAGTGGAAGTCCGAAAGAAATAGGATATGGTTACGGACAAGCTATAGCAACTACTATGACAGATATACAAAAAATGTTAAGGTTTCACGTTTATGAAACCACTGGACGCGGTTGGGATTATTTTATTCTTGTTGCGAAACGATGTTTTTTACCAATAATAAAAGAAAAATATTACGAGTATTACTTGGAAATGTTGTATATGATGAAAGGAATAAATAGTTCTGGAGGGGAGATAACATTAGAAGAAATCGTAGCTTGGAATAATTACTTTACTATCACATCGGATTGGTATAATTCTAAATATAAATTAATTTATGATAAAAAATATAATATTCCTATAGATAATTCTTTAACGTATAAAAAAGCTGCCACCGAAAGATGTTCGGCTTTTATATGTAATGGTGATTATACAAAGGATGGTAAAATAGTATGCGGACATAACAATTTTTCGGATTTTGTAGAAGGTCAATTTGCGAAACAAGTTCTTGATATAAACCCAACCAAAGGTAATCGTATGTTAATTCAAGGATTTGTTGGTTGGATATGGAGTGGGACTGATTTTTTTGTAACGGAAGCTGGTATTCTAGGCACAGAAACAACGATAGGTGGATTTGATAACTATTCGTTTGAAATTCCAATATCATGTCGTATAAGAAGTGCCATGCAGTATGGGAATACTTTTGAAGATTATATAAAAATTCTTACAACTCATAATTCAGGTGATTATGCCAATTCTTGGTATTTTGGAAATATTAATACAAATGAAATTATGCGAATAGAATTAGGAAGAACATATGTCAACATTGAACGAACGTCAAATGGATATTTTATTGGATTTAACGCGACATATGACCCACGCATACGTAATCTAGAATGTTCTGATACAGGATTTAATGATATAAGAAGACATCAAGGGGCACGAAGAGTAAGGCTTACCCAACTTATGGAAAAATATAAAGGAGAAATAGATTTAGAAGTTGGGAAAAAAATTATGGGAGATCATTATGATGTTTATTTAAAAAAAATAAATCCTTGTTCTAGAACAGTTTGTTCGCATTACAACATGGACGCAAGAGAATATATGTCGGATCCATCAAGACCATTACCATACCAACCACGAGGAGCTTGTGATGGTAATTTAATTACTACGAAATTGGCGCAAGATATGTCATTCTGTTTAAAATTTGGTTCATCTTGTAATATTCCATTTGATAGCAAATCATTCTTTAAAGAACATATTGAATGGAGTCAATATGAAAATTATGTTGTAAGTCGGCCAAATGAACCTTGGACTATATTTGGTATAACAACTCCGTCGTCACAAACCCAAAACCATTCAACTAAGAAAAAAATACATAAAAAACATAATCATACTGTTCGCAATAATGATGTAAAATAAATATATACTTAGATAAATGGAATTAGAAAACGAAAAAGAAGGACAAAATTCACCCGACTGGTTTGATTTATCTAATAAAGAATTGAATGATATCAGTTGGAATATTATTCATCAAATGTTTGAAGATAATCCATATCTCTTAGTTAATCACCATCTTACATCTTATAATCATTTTTTCAAAAACGGAATTTTTAAAATTTTTAAGGATAATAATCCTATACGTTTTAAAGAAAGAATAGACGCTGAAGCAAAAAGTGGAATGGATACATCAAGTATAGAAGAAAAATCCAGAGAAATTTTAATATATATGGGAGGAAAAGAAGGTAATGAACTTTATTTTGGAAAGCCTGTTATATACGACGATAATTATAGTCATTATATGTATCCAAATGAAGCTAGATTAAGAAATATGACTTATGGAACAACTATCCATTACAACGTTGATTGTGAAATGATACAATATGACGAAGATGGTAATAAAAATATAATTTCTCATAAAATTGAAAAAATATATTTGGGTAGATTTCCTATTATGTTACATTCCGATTTATGTATATTGAAAGATTTACCTAGAGACGTTCGTTATAATATGGGTGAATGTAAAAATGATTTAGGTGGTTATTTTATTATACAAGGTAAAGAAAAAACAGTTGTAACCCAGGAAAAATTCTCAGATAATATGCTTTACATAAGAAAACACGCAGCACTTGATAAATATCTTTTTTCTGTTGAAATAAAATCAGTTAGTGAAGACCCATCCAAACCAATCCGTTATACTTCCATTCGTATTGTAGCTCCTTCAGAAACTTATACAAATTTACAGCTTGTAGTAGATGTTCCTAATGTAAGAACACCTGTTCCTCTTTTTATTTTATTAAGGGCACTGGGAATTGAAAGTGATAAAAAAATAATTCAAACTTGTTTATTGGATATGGAAAAAAATAAAAGATATATTCCTTTATTTATTCCATCCGTTCATGACGCAAATCTAATATTTACACAACAAACAGCTTTGGAATATATTGCCCTGTTAACAAAAAGAAAAACAATATCAGGTGTATATGATATTTTAATAAATTATTTTTTACCACATATAGGTGAAACAAATTTATTGGATAAGGCATATTTTATTGGATTTATGGTATTTAAATTATTAAAAGTGTATGTAAAGGCAGAACCCGTGACAGACAGAGATAATTTTAAATTTAAACGAGTTGAATTGTCAGGTGTATTAATATATGATTTATTTCGTGAATATTATTTAATTCAAAAACAACATATTGCGTTGAATATAGATAAACTATATTATTATCATTCAAAGGAAAGTGCCAGTGATTTTTCGTCTCTCATATTAAATAATACAAATGATATATTTAAAAATCGTATTGTAGAAACTGGTTTCCAAAAAGCGTTCAAGGGTAATTGGGGAGCAACTCCAAATACAAAACGTCCAGGAGTTATTCAAGATTTAAATCGTTTATCTTGGAATTCATTTATGAACCATCTAAGAAAGGTAAATTTACCATTAGACGCAAGTGCTAAGGTAGTCGGTCCTAGATTATTGCATCCTTCTCAATGGGGTGTCATTGATTACTTAGATACTCCTGACGGAGGTAATATAGGATTACATAAACATCTAGCAATTGGTGCCGTAGCTACAACAGGAAGTTCTACTTCCGAATTTATAAAATGGATAATGAAACATTTTCCAATATTATCTTTATCAGAATGTAATGATATTATACTTGCTAATTATACCAAAGTTATTATTAATGGTAATTGGATTGGAACTATCAATAATCCCATTGAAAATACATATAAATTACAAACGCTAAAAAGAAATGGTGTTATATCTATTTATACTACAATCACTTTTTCTTACACCGACAATATTATTTCTATATATACTGATGCTGGTAGATTAATGAGACCTATTTATTATATTGACAATATCACAAAATTACCAAGTTTTCTTACTCGTTATGTTAAAGATATTTCATCGGATGAAATACCGTGGAAAAATATTGTTTATGGATTTGATGATGAAAATAAATCAAAAAGTGAAATTACAATGGAAGATTATTCTAAATGGACGAAAACGAAATCCATTGTTGAATATGTAGATGCCGATCAAGAAGAAAATATGATGATATTAAATTTACATCATACAAACATAGCACCTTTTCAAAAGAAATTTTATACAAATATTGAAATTCATCCATCATTATGCTTAGGTATGTTGGGTAATTTAATCCCTTTCCCAGAAAGTAATCAACTTCCTCGTAATTTATTTTCTTGCGTCCAAAGTAAACAAGGAGTATCTCTTTATAGTAGTAACTATGTAAATCGTTTTGATAAAGCAGCAGTTGTTATGAATGAAGGGCAAATTCCTTTAACAAAAACAAGATACTTGAATTATTTTAATAGATGCGAACAACCTTATGGTGTAAATACAATTGTAGCTATAATGTCATTAAACGGTTATAATGTTGAAGATAGTATTATCGTTAATGAAGGTTCAATTAAAAGAGGGTTATTTAGAACATCTTATTTTTCTACATATGAAACAAAAGAAGATATTGAAAAAGGTAATGAAGAAACATACAAAACTATTTTTTCAAATACGGAAAATAAAAATATAAAAAATTTAAAACGGGGTGCCGATTATAATTTCTTAGATGAAAATGGATTAATAAAACCAGAAACTGTTATGGATGATAAAATTGTAATGGTTGGAAGATTTACATCTTCTGTAGGTGGTTCAGATGATAATGTATATTCTGACTCATCTATCTTACCTAAGAAAGGACAATTAGGTGTAGTGGATAAAGTTGTTATCACTGAAGGAGAAGAAGGATATCGTTATGCGAAAGTAAAAATTAGAGAAGAACGTATGCCTAATTTTGGAGATAAGTTGGGTTCGCGTATAGGACAAAAAGGAACTGTTGGATGTATTTTATCAGAAGCTGATATGCCTTATACAGAGAATGGGTTGAAACCCGATTTAATTATTAATCCACACGCTATTCCATCACGAATGACTATAGGTCAATTATATGAGACTGTTTTATCTAAGATTGGATGTATGATAGGTGGTTATGGAGATTGTACGGCAATGTTAGGACAAAACGCTGACAAACAAACAATTGGCAATTCCTTAACCCAATTGGGATTTCATTCAAGTGGTAATGAAGTAATGTATAATGGAATGAATGGATTACAGCTTAATTCTGACATATTCATTGGACCAACATATTATATGAGAATGAAACATATGACAAAAGATAAAATAAATTATAGAGGCACGGGGCCTAGAACAGTGTTAACAAGACAATCAGTTGATGGACGCGCGAATGACGGTGGTTTGCGTATTGGAGAGATGGAGCGTGATGCCTTGATTGGTAATGGTATGTCACACTTTTTATCAGAATCGTTCTTGAAAAGAGGAGATGAATATTATGTAGCTATTTGTAATCAAACAGGTATGATAGCAATTTACAATGAAGCACAGAATATTTTTCTTAGTCCATTTGCTGACGGACCTATACAATTTGCGAGTGGATTAGAAAAAGATAGTTTTGGAATGAGAATAAAAACTGTTTCTAGATTTGGACGTTCTTTTAGTATAGTAAAAATTCCATATTCTTTAAAACTTCTTATTCAAGAATTACAGACAATGAATGTAGTTACACGTATCATTACAGATGATAATATTTCTCAACTTTCAAGCTTATCTTATTCTGATACATTTCAATCTACTATTCGCGTTGATTCCACGGAAACATTAGAAACATCAATGAAACAGTATCTTGAAAAATTACGTATTTCTTATCTTACAGATAAAAAGATTGATGTTACTCAACATATTGGTGAAAGGGTTATGTCAGATGAAATTGAAAGAGAAATAGAAAAAGAACAGGGTATGGAAGAAAGACTGACCGATTCATCTGAATATATTGTGCCGAAAAGCGAAGAACGTTCTACCGATTCATCTGAATATATTGTGCCTAATTATGATAATGAATTACCTGGATTAAAAATCCCATCGGCTTCTTATGAGAATTCACAAAATTCACCTGAATATGCCCCATATAGTCCAGCACCAATTGTTTTAGAATATGATCCAAACGCAACGCCATTGAATATATTTAATTCACCCAAATCACCCAACTCACCCAACTCACCTGAATATGCCCCATATACTCCCCCACCACGTAACTTTGAAAATAATAGCCCAACCACACCATATAATATTAATTCATCTAGTGAAAAAAGAATACCTTCACCACATACTCCAAATTACCCACCACCTGGTAGAAGTCCTATATTAGGAGGGAATATAAAATCAGATATTAGTAAATTATCACAAGAACAACAACATAAGTTATTAGAATTATTGAAAAAGAAACGAGATGAATTAAATAAAAAGGGTGGTGGAGATATAAAAAAAGCCCAAAATATTTTTGATGTAGATGAACTAGATGATGGAAATCAAGGAGGTGGAACAAGAAAAATATCTTTTTGAAAATAAAAAAATAAAATGATTATAAAATGATATTATAAAAGAATAGTATAACATACAAAGATATGGAAGGTTCAACACTTATTCACGAGCTATATGTTTCAAGAAATAATTTATTGGATATAATGTTATCACAGGATTATAATGTTAAGGACCATACTGGATTTTCAATTCACGAAATAAACGCAATGTATGTAAATGATGGTTTAGATTTTATGATAAAACAAGAAAGAACGAATAAACAAGCTTATGTAAAATATTGGTTAACATCATCTTTAAAGCAATCAAAAATTCAAGAAATTACAGAAGAATTATTTACTACAGATAATGTGTTAAATAAAAGTGATACGCTAATTATTATTGTTCGTGAGGAACCAAATGATACTCTAAAAGAATTAATTAAACATATTTACGAAACGGAAAATATATTTATAGTAGTTCATCATATCAAAAGATTATTGTTTAACATACTCCAACATAAACTTGTTCCTAAATGTCGTATATTATCACCAGAAGAGGTAGATATTGTAAAAGGAAGATATAATATTACTGATGATAATCAATTTCCTAAATTAAGTCGGTTTGACCCCCAAGCTTTAGCTATATGTTTTCGTCCAGGAGAAGTCATTGAATTAATAAGAAGTTCTAAAACAAGTTGTTTAACAAAATATTATCGTATATGTGTGAATGATACAGCTTCATAGACCCAATTATAGGATGATTAATTTACATCTATTCTTTATGGTATATTATCTATCTTTATCTTAACATATTACAAAGGTTATTATAAATGTCAAAAGCAATAGAACCTGTAGAAACATTTTTTAATCGTATCCAACAAAACGAAGAGAACTTTTCATCGGCATACAATAATTACAATATGTGTTACATTAATTTTAATATAAATGATGAGGGTTCAAATTTTCAATGTTCTAATATTATAGGGAAGAGTCAGTCAGATTGTAATGATTGTCTTAGAACAAGTGAAAATATAATACTTCAATCTATAGCAGAGATACAAAATATTCAAAGTGATATTATAAAGGAAAGTAAAAATCTAGGAAGTAGTGATGAAAGTCCTCCAGAAATTACACAAGAACAAAAGGATGATTTAGTCAATGTAGTAAATCGTTATAACACTACACACGAATCTTTAATGAATTCTGTTGAATTATACAAAACATATAGAATCCAATTAATAATCGGAGTGGTTAAAGTAATTACTATGTTAGCTATTATTTTTTATTACCTTAATAAGACAAAGGGTGTCAAAACATTCACTTATATTATGGCGATTTTATATATAACATTATCGGCATTAAATGTATTTTACCCAGGTCCTATATTATTTTTTATTTCCATACTATCATTTATTTTCTTTGTATTAGCAGCTATTATGAATATTAATGATATCAAAATCAATTACCAAAATATAACAAGTAAAACAACTGAAACTATTTCCAATATATCAAACGAATTTAAGAAAGATGTTAAAGTTCTTTCATAAAAAATCATTTTCATTTGTTATTATATAATGAATGAACTATCAAATTATATACATACAGATTTTGAAGAACCTGATATACTTAGCGTAAAACATCTTAATGGTAAATGTAAAATTTTATTGAAACAAATTGAAGAACTGAAATACAATTATCAAGAAATGATTATGAACCGTTATAATAGAGAATATACTTTTATTGATGGAGGTAAATTAACTCACATTCAACCGTACAAAAGTAAGGATGTAAATGGTGTGAATGTATGTAAAGCTGTATGTAGTAAAGATAGAAATTGTTATGGATTTAATATATACGATAATCTATCTCTTTTTAACAAATATCCAACAACATGTGATTTTATATCATCAAACGGAGATATAAAACAAACTGGAACAATATCTAAGAGTAATGAAGCAAATTCAGTTTATATAAAAATAAATGATGAGAATTTAAGAACAACAAAAAAAATAATAAATAGATTAATTAGTGAATTTCAATCAGCTTGTAATAGAAATATGGAAATAATTTCGCATTTAGAAACTTTTACCCCAAGTATGAATGACCCATCTCAAACTATTGCCCGTGTTTCAACATTATCATCAATTAATTCAAATGATACCACTCTTTCTAATTTAAAACAAGAATTAGCCGATCAACAAGAAACTTTATTAAAAATATTAAACGACGCACAATTTATGGAAAAAGAATATGATAATTCATCTTTAGCAGTAACACATAATAACATTATGCTATCTATTTACACAATAATAATTGTAATATTAATTATAGCTATTATAAAAATTAATCTAGGCATATAATCAGTTTTCTTGGGTGTTATATATAAATCAAAAAGTAATACAACACCTCATAATATACAATAAGTGTAATATTTACCCTACCTTTTTTTCATATGATTGATTATACAATCATATGAACTATATTTTGTTTATATAAAATATTACTAAGATTATGGATAATTCACAATATACACCTAGAACTTTAATACCACCTATTGATCGGATACTTGCGAGTAATATGAAACAATCAGTTGGTGTAACAAGCGGTTATAATGATACAAATCCTGAATTAACTAAACCAGATGGTAGAATGATTAGGAATAATAATGATGGGAAAGTTTTTAATATCAACCCCCAAGGTATTGCTGCGTGGTTCCCAGACCAGAATGTATATAATCAAACAAGTGGTAAAAGAGGTGTTCCTGGAACGGGGGATTATTCAGTCGATCAATCTTCTATACCAAATTTACCTTATACTCTTAATCAAAATGTAAATGGTTTTGATGAAAATTCAAAACTATATGTAAATGGAACTATTCGTCCAGGACAATCACAGGGTGATGAAGCGAGTAATATGTTTGCGGGTGTAAAAACACCTGGTAATTTTGATTATAAGGGTTGTAGTGCGATGCCAATGGATGGAACTTATCAACTTGGAGATACTCCAGGAAAATTAGAAATTATAGATGTTAGTTATGGTCCAAATTGTGGTAATGCTACTGGCAATAGAACTCAAAATGTAAAAGATTATATTTCTCAACACCCTAATAGTTTATCATACGATATTAGCCGAAACACAATAAATTTTGGCGACCCTTTTGGGGGTTGTAATAAAGTTATGTCGGTTACATATGATTGTAACGGTCATAGACAAACTGTAACAAAAGATGATGGGTTATTTGATAGTGGTGCTTCAATAAATATAACGTGTAAATCACAAGATAGTTCTTTAACGAAATGTTATTATGATGCTTTAGCAAAAGGATTATCCTATTTTGGTTTAGGAAATGTAAATAGCGATACAAATATGGGAACTTGTTATGCGGGAGGTAGCGATATGTTAAACAACTGGTGGCAAAATCCAGGGATACCTATATGGAAAATTGATATGAGAAAAGCTTTTGGTTATCAAGGACATAGTATTACTAATTTTTTTCTAGGTAGAAATAATAACGCATATTTTAGTGAAAATGGTATTCATACAGAGGGGGATTGGTCATTTTATCAGTTATGTAAAGCAGGAAAACTTCCCAATGCTGATCCTAGCAACGCACAAGCATTTGGTAGTGCGTGGAATGATGACGTACGAGCAATGTTTTTAGCAAATGGAAATTTATATTTATTCAGTTTCCCAGTAGGTATGACACTTCCAAGTGACCTAAGAGAAAATCCTCAAAATTACGGACAATGGATGATTTATTCAAGTGGAACTCAAGGGCAAATCTTGAATGTTGGATGGACTGATAGGGACATTTTATCTGGAGTTGATGATAATATGTTATTAGCAACACCAAACATATTGGGTTCTTTAGCGATAGGACAATCTATTTATTCAACTGATGGGAAATTAAGATTAAAATTTAACAGTGATTACTCACTTGTTTTATATACAGGCGACCCCAATGCCTTTGGTTGTAAAACAGATATTGCGAATAATCATTTGGGATATGCTGGAATTGCCGTTAATCAAATTAATGATATGAATATGAATACAGATAAAGAGAAAAATTTTGGGAAAGTAGCTTATGTAAATAAATTAGGAACTGCGTATGAATATACAGACCCTTCATTAATTCATTACTCTGACAAATATACAACCAATCCTGGTTATACAATTAATAATATAGATAACAATAAATATGCTACAAAAATGAATGATGGATTTTTTTATGATGGTAGTCCAAGTAGTATAGAAAGATGCCAATTAATGTGTTCTAAATCAGGAAATTGTGTTGGAACTGTTGTTGAGAATGGTAATTGTTATACGTTAACTAAAATTAATAACGACGATATTGTTTATAAAGATGAGGTAAAAGAAAACACTATCAATGGTTATAAATTTTATCCAAGTTCGTGGATAAATGGATATGATGCGGGAAGCTATACGATGGTGTCTAATCCAAATGAATGTATGTCTTATTGTGATAACTTAAATGGGTGTGTTGGAATTGAATATTGGACTGCTTCTGGTCATTGTTTTCCTAAAAACAAGGATGCTCCACCCCATATGGCACCCAACGGTGAAAATAATTCAGTTTATCTAAAAAGTGATGGTTATAAATCATACCCAAAAACACAATTATATGGATATGATATAGGAAACTATGGTCAATTTCCCAGTCCAGAGGCTTGTATGACTAATTGTGATAAAATAGACGGTTGTGTTGGAATTGAATATTGGAACGATTCTGGTTGGTGTTTTCCGAAAAACAAAGATGGTCCCCCTCATATGGCACCATCTGATGGTAGCACAGTTTATCTAAAAAATACAGGTCAAGGTCAGCCTGTAACAACACTAAGAATTCCTGAAATTAATAAAGAGGGTAAACCGACGTATAGTTTATATCCAAACTATGCCACATATGGTGCTGATTTAGGTTCCACTCCAGTATATACGGCTAATGAGTGTTTAGATGTATGTAATAATACAGAAGGATGTAATAGTGTAGCATTCGATAAAGAAATTAATGGAAATGGACCAGGAGTTTGTTATCCAAAAACATATAAGGAGCCAACAACATTAACTCTCGTAGGTAATAATGCCGATGTATATATAAGAAATCCTGAAAAGATTGAAAATCCAATGGAAACAACATATACGAAACACGCAAATAGCACACGTCCTGCGTATGATATAGGAGGGGCGGATGGTCCAACGCCACAAGTTTCGGATTGTATGAAAGCGTGTAATGGAAGGGAAGATTGCGGGGGGTTTGAATATTGGGATTGGGTTGGTTGGTGTTGGTTAAAAGATAAGGAAGGAGTTAAATGGATAACCCCACGGGATCCTACTAGTTCTGAGTTTGATAGTGCTGTATGGGTAAAAAATCCAGCTCCTGCTGGAACGTCTTATTTAATACCTCCAAGTGTAAATGTAGTAGATCCAAATAAATTCGCGAATTATAATATATCTGGTTCCCCTATGACAAATACAACGCACGACATTTCTTTAATGCCTGAATCAATCGCGAATAATTTTTTATTAACAAGTTCACAATTAAAAGAACCAAATGATAAGATTGTCAGAGAAACAGATCGTATCATTAGAGAATCATTTACATCTACTCAAATGTATCAAGAAAATGATAAATATTTATCAAAATTAGACGATAGATTAAAGAATTATATGAATAATAATCCTAAATTACCACCAAATATAATTACATTAAACAAAATGGTTAGCAATTCATCCATTCAAATGAGATATATGAATATTATGTATTCTATTTTATTTATAGTTGTTTGTATATTACTTGTTGTCGCTTTTACAATTTCTTTGTAAATAATATATAACACAAGATGGCCGAAAATAGTGATATAGAGGGGATTATTGGAAATATAAATGAATTGGAAAAATCGCTACTTCAAACAATACAATATTCAGATAGCCCAACAATAAGAGCAAATGCGGAAAACGAACTCAAAAAGTTACAGGATGTAAAAGCTAGATATATTAACAATACAAATTCCCTTTATGAAAAAGCTTATGCTTACGATGAAGCCTCCCAAGCTTTAATAAGATATCAAAATAATACTTCTACAGCATTAAGTGAAGCAAATGAGAATTTAAGTCTTGAAGAAAGGATGGCATTAAGAGAAATTGAAAATAAAAGAAGAATGGTCCAAATTAATACTTATTATAGCGATAAATACGCAGACTATATTTTTATTATAAAAATGATTATTCTTCTTTGTGCTATTATCATACTTCTTTCTGTGTTAACAAAACGGTCCATTCTATCTCGTGGAATGTTTACTCTCCTACTTATTATTTCTTGTTCTATTATTATTTGTATTGTTATTATTCGCTGGATATCTATGAGATATCGCGACCCTATAAATTATAAGCAATTTAAATTTTATGTTCCTTCTTATACACCGACATCATCTCCAACTACATATGGTTACACGAAAGCAACTGGAGTTGCCGATGCGAGTTCAACACCAGCAGACACTTCATCTGATAGTTCTAATATGACTGGAGAGGATAGTATGTATGGAAATACAGGACGTATATCTGGAATTATTCTGGATATATAGAATAGATAACATATAATGTCACAAGAAACTCAAGATTTTACACAATCATTAGGTGACAAATTTAATGCTATGATGGATAATCCAACATTATTTAGCGTAGATGCTACAGAAGATAAAAAATTGGATGATGTAAAAAATAAACTAGTTACTTCCATAAATAATACACGTACAAATATTTCTGATTCAATGAATAATTTTAAAGAATATTATATTCAAGCTTACGGTATTGACAAATGGGTTGAATTTAATAAAAATCCACAATCGTTCGGCACACCTCTTTTCTTAGTTACTGGAATAACTCCAAATGTAATATCAAAACCAGAGATACCCGAGAAACTTGGATTTTTACAACCAGAAGGAGGTGGATATCATGCTGCTCCTACTTTTTATAAAAAAATGTATGATATTTATTTAAAAAATACAATAACCAGTGCCGCGTATTACGCAAAATTAACGGATGTATCACCAAGCACAGATGTTCCAAATATGGATGAATTATATAAAATATTACATATAGATTTAGAAACACAAATTCAACAACGAGTAAATACAGCAAATGTAAATGAAAGAAAGACATTTTATGAAACACAAGAAACAGATAAAATGAAATTTAATGTAGATGCTTTAAAAAATTTATATATACGCATTTTTTTAATTTTGATTTTTATAAAATTGTATGTTTATTTTTTAACACAACCAATTAGCATTAAAGGGGTTTTTATAGAATTGGCAACCCTAGCATTTTTATTCTTTTTTCCTATTTTTATAGCAGTAAAAGTTATTACAAGCATACCTAAAAGTGTTTTTGAATATTTACCAGCAAATGTATGGGTGAAAAACGCGGAATAATTTTATAATATATTTTATAATACAAAAATATATTATGATACCCAAAGATATTTATATATGTCATAAAAATCTTGCGGATTTAGAAAAATATTCTACAAAATGGAAATTATTAAATCCAGATATGAATATTCATTTATATGATGATGAAAAATGTATCCAATTCTTTAAAGAAAATTATCCACCTTTGTTTTTAGAGATTTTTTTATTTATTAAAGATGGACCTATAAAGGCTGATTTTTGGAGAATATGTGTTCTATTTACATATGGGGGATGTTATGTAGATGCCGATATAGAGCCATTCGTTCCATTGTCAGATTACATTCAATTTGATGAATATTTTGTTACATGTATATCAGAATTTAGAAATAGTTACAACCCACACATAATATGCTGCGAAAAGAATAATAAAATTATATATTCTTGTATTTGCGAATATATAAAATATTACAGAAGAAATAAACCATATTCGTATCTAGGTTGGTCTATTGTTTTTGTATTCATAAATGTATTAGGATTTTCAATTAATAAAAATATATCGGGTGAATATATTGTAAATAACAAAAAGTATAAATTTTTAAAGGAACAACCTAGAGATAGAACAGGAAGACAATATTGTAATTATATGGGTCGTATTGTTTTAAGTAATCGTTATGTAAATTATAGAAATCATTCTTTTGTTTCTTCAAACGAACCAGTGAAAGTTGTTAAACATCATCATATTGCTCGTAAAATGGTTCCAAATATTCCACGACAACAAAAAAATAATAATTACAAAAATATAAGGGGTATGGTGATTGTATAGGGTTATTTTTATTCTCAATTTATAACATTACATTTTACTTTCGTGTGATCCAGTATAATCAATAGCTAATACTTTTTTATTTTTATCATTTACCTTCACATCTCTTACATCTCTTACATCTCTTACATCTCTTACATCTCTTACATCTCTTACATCTCTTACATCTCTTACATCTCTTACATCTCTTACATCTCTTACATCTCTTACATCTCTTACATCTCTAAGAGTTCTAACATCTATCTCAGCATCTTCTCCATCTTCATCTTCATCCTCTTCTTGTGGTACATCTGGTTTTATAGCAGTTCCTACCCACCCACGTGCCTTATATTTACCAAATCGTTTATCCATGTAATCATTTACTTCAGTTATTTTAGGTTTCTTAGAATGCGAACCATTTTGTTGAAACCATAAATCAAATTCTTGACGTATTTCACATTTCATAACACCTTTCTTGAGATTTGTTGTAACCAATATTTTATCATTAATAAATGCTGAAATATTATCTTGACCTTGACGATATTTATTTGATTCGGATAATACAATTTCACAATCATTAACAACACCATCAGTCTTTGTCGCGATATCAATTAACAAACTTGCGAATACTGGACCCCAAGCCACCAATTTTTCCTTTAATCCTCTATCTTTTATAAATTTATATTCGGCATCTGTTTTTTCCCAATCTTCTTTTGATACAAATTTTGACATAAAAGGAACAATGCGAATTCTTCTCCACGTTCCATCATCATTTGAATGAATGTCAAACAATACATTCGTACATACTGCTAGTTTAAACTGAGGGTCAAACGTTTCACTCTCTTGGTATAACGATCTACCTTGTAATGGGTCACCCCCTACAATTTCTTTCATAACTCCTTCATTTATACGCATATCCTTTGATGGTTCCTGCATAACGGCATAACGAATACCTTTTAGTTGCATGACCTCGGAAGATGTTCCTCCAATATTACCTCTTTTTTCGGTTATTAAAGATAATGGAACCATTCCTTTATAATCTCCTAATGTTTGAGTCATCAAATCAGTCAAAATAGATTTTCCATTACTACCACTACCTTTATATATATTAAATGTTTGGTTCATATTTGTTCCAATACAAATAGAAGCCAAATGATCCCACATATATTTACATAAACACGGTTCTGGAAATAATTGGGCCATAAATTCATTAATTTCACTTTCAATTGTATCATAATTTTCACAAGTATCTCTTGTAACGTATGGAATTTTTGTAGTTTTTGTAATATAATCATCGGCACGACCTTCACGAAATGTTTTTAGTTTAAAATCATATACACCATTTACAAATCCCAACAAATATTTATTACTATCTATATTTGTTGTGAAATTCTTATCATAAAATAATTCCTGTGCCTCCCGCATAATATTATTTTTATCAGATGTTGTTTTTAATTTAGCAATAACACGTTTAATCATCTCTTTTTTGTCAACAGACTTTCCCGTTGTATCTCTTTCATAGTCCTTACATTTTTTTAAATATAACGCACACATATTTTTTGATATTGCTAATCGCAGTGTCTTACCATTATCAACCTCCCAACGATGATTATTATAAACATACCATACATTGTTTTTGATACTAGAACATACATATTCATCTTTATACATATGGTGTAATACTTGTGCTAAATCAAAATCAGTACAAGAATAAATAGTATCATCTATAAAATGATCTATCGTTTTTACCTTTATCTTTTCAAATTCTTCTGGAGCAAATTCTTTAGCCCAATAAATAATAGAACGTTTTGTTACGGGGTTTTTATCATTTTTGTTGAAATATCTTTCCCATTTACTATGTAAATCTGGAATTTCACTATATCTAAAATCATCTGCTTTACTTCTTAGAGCAACCCAAGTAAGAAACAAACGATTGTCTGTATGTTTTAGAGCAAATGCTACGTTACGATTTTCTAAATGCGATGCTCCAGATTTATAAAATTTTTCTGGTAATATCATCACATATTCGTGTATCTCTTTTATATAATATTCACTTTCCGTTAAAGAATAATGAAGTTTTTGTATAGCTTGTTCTAACATTTTCTCATCTGTTATCATTTCATAAGTAATAATAGCTGGTAATTTATCTTCCGCTTCTATTGATTCCGCTATAGATGGATTTACTAACGAACTATTCATTTTCTTAGTAGATGCTTTTCTTGGATGTTTAAAAGTATTTATCTCTTCAAGACCCTTCGCACTAATTTTAAATCTGGGATGATGTTTATATCTCACGGTTAATTTAGGAAATTCATTTTCTATATCAAATTTTGTCATATCAGTTTCTTCATAACTTCCAAACTGTTTATCATCCGCGTCATATATGTATGTCATAAACATTGTAACACGATATGATTCATGGTATGCTTTTCTTGAACCATAAACCATCCAATTTGTTGTTCCTGATGTTATACCTTTGTCTAATATATCATTCCAATTATTTAAAAGTTGTGATGTTAATACAGGCAATTCATTTTCCATACGAACTACCATTTTATTTCGTATCAATGTTTGTATATCGCGATTTACCTGTAATCCAAAAATAATATGTATTCCATCCTTTGTATGTTTTTTATCGGCAACATAATTTACATTAGGTTTTTCCATTACATATACTTTGAATGTATCACCCATTTCAAAATCAAAGAATAATTGTATTTCAGATAAATACGCATCAACAAGTGTAACAATATCTTCTTGTGTATGTTTTCTTTCCTTTACCTCACCTTTATATTTAAAATCTAAATCTAACACCAACGGACCTGATAAAGTATCTGTATCAGGTAATTGTTTTTCTGTAAGAAATTCTGGATTTTTTTCCACGATTACGTGTTGATAATATGCCTTCATAAACGCATCATATTTTTCATCGGTAATATTATATTTATTACAAAATAAATTCAGATCCTTTTCTGGGCTCATTCTTGTATGAGTAAAGGGACCCAATGAATTATCTGCTTTCTCTATTACTTTAGCATCACAATAAATCGCAGATAAATTCATCATTCTTTGTGATTAATATATCAAAAGAGATTATGTTTATTACTTTTGAAATAAAACCATTTCTTAATCATTTTTTTTATAAATAATTTATATGATTGAATATCTATTAAGTTTGAAATAAAGAAACTATAAAATATAATAATATTATGATGAATGGAAGAAAATATAAAGCAACAAATAAAAATAAAGAGGAATTAATCCAATCACAATTTATTTCAAAGGAAACCATATCCAGATTAGTGAGAGATGTTAAAGAAAATAAAAATAACCCACTAACAAGCAATGGAATTTATTATAGACATTCAGATACAGAGATGCTTACTGGATATGCTCTCATTATTGGCCCAGAAGATACCCCTTATCACAATGGATTTTATTTTTTCTTATTTCATTTTCCTATAGATTATCCATATTCTCCACCAAATGTTTTATTTCATACAAATGGCAATAGTGTGCGTTTTCACCCTAATTTTTACAGAAATGGCAAGGTATGTGTAAGCATTTTAAATACTTGGAATGGAGAACAATGGTCCTCTTGTTTTTCATTAAATAATATTTTAACAACATTAATGTCTATGTTTTTACAACCATACCCGCTATCACTTGAACCATTATGGTGTAATCGGGACATTATTCAAAAAGAAAAATATAACAATGTATTACAACACGCAAATATATCTGTTTCTATTTGCGATTTTTTAAATAATTCAAATCATTTATTTTACAGTATTTTTAAAGATATATGTATTCCCTATTTCTTAGATAATTACGAACAATTACTTTCTATCGTAGAAGCATCTAAGAAAAATGTTTCCATAGTTCATATTCCAATTTATAATATGATTTACAAATTAGACTACATTCATTTATTTACATATATGAAAATGACATACTCAAATATAAAACAAATATAAATGTTTAACATAATGTAGTGATAATTGCGATTAATGGCGGAATTATATTCAGAATTTGTTAATGCCGATGGAATTAAAAAACTCCTTTCTTTTTACGATAAAATTATGATTTTGAAAATATTTGTTGATGATTGGGAAGAATTAAAGGATAAATACACAAGAGTTTTTATTGAAAGAAATAATAAATTATTTCAAGATATGACTTTTATTGACGCAGGTATTGATTTATTTTCTCCTTCAAGATATGATTTGGGTTCCGATACAACAACTAAGGTAGATTATGGAATTTGTTGTAGTGCTACTATTATCACAGATACTATGAAAGAATATAATACTGGATTTTATCTTTATCCTCGTTCAAGTTTATCTAAGACATCATTACGTCTAGCAAATAGTGTTGGTATTGTTGATGCTGGTTATAGAGGTCATATTATGGGAATGTTTGATGCTAAAAGAAATTATATAATAGAAGAAGATAGTCGCCAATTACAAATTTGTGCCCCTGGTCTTATTCCAATTATCCCAATTGTAGTTGACTATAAAGAAGAATTAGGTGAAACTACACAACGTGGTAGTGGCGGATTTGGTTCCACTGGTCTATAATCCTTTATGTATGATTTTAAAATAAAATGATTTAATATTATATTTTTACTCCAAATATAATAATATAACCAAAATGAATTTCTGCTCGAACTGCGATAATATGTATTACATTAAATTGAGCGATGATGAAAACGAATTAGTATATTATTGTAGAAATTGTGGTAACGTTGATGATTCTCCTACAGAAAATTCATTAGTTATTAGTTCTGCTAATTTCAAAAATGAAGATGCTTTTATCAGCTCTTTTATTAATTCTTATACAAAACACGACCCCACTTTACCCAGAACAAATTTATTAAAATGTCCGAATAATGATTGTATATCAAATGTAAAAAAAGATGATAAAGATGAAACAGAAAAAGGCTCAGAAATTATATGTATTCGTTACAATGCGATAGAATTAAAGTATATTTATTTATGTTCTTACTGTGATACCGCTTGGAAATAAAGTATTATATCATCATTTTACTATTTTTACAACTTATTTTATCATTCTTTTTTTTATATCATTAAAGTATTTTAAAATAAAATGATTTTGAATTATATAGTATTCTCTATACTATATAATTACATAATATGGCCGATAGAGATTCCGATGATGAAGCTATGGAAAGTATGTTCCCACCAGAAACAAGAGATGATGATGATACAAGTGATGATGAGATGGAAGATTTAACAGAACAACTTGACGATATCAATATATCAAATCAACCAAATATAAAAACATTAGAAGAAATCATTGAAACCCAAGATGATACAGATATGTCAGACAATGAAGATGACGATGACGAAGAAGAAGAACATAATGATTATATAGATAAATTTACAAAAGAATCAACATCTAATTATATTCAACAACATCACAAAGAATGTCTACAAATTAATTACGATGAAATGGAAACATTGACAAATATTGTTAGAGATCTGAATGGAAATATTATTGATGATTTACATAGAACTTCTCCCATATTATCTAAATATGAATATTCAAGAGTATTGGGGCAACGTGCCGCTCAAATTGAAAGTGGCTCTAAACCATATATTGAGGTAGACCCAAATATTATTGATGGATATATTATAGCATTACAAGAATTACGTGAAAAAAAGATACCTATTATAATACGACGACCAATAGGTAAATCATTTGAATACTGGAGATTAAAAGATTTAGAAATATTATTTTAGGTTTATGGTTTATCGTCTTCTACGTTGAGATAAATAAGAGTAAATTAGGTATAATATATATGAAACAAAAATAATAACCATAAATAAATTAAAAAATTTCATTACATTACAATAGACGCTTCCATCATTCGCATCACATTGTATTGATGTTCCAACAAATCCAAATATTCCAGAATTAAATATACCACCACTTGATGATGAAGATGATTTTTTTGATGTCATTATATTATATTATAATATTTTAACATTTCCATCTCGTTCCACAATCAAGACACTGGCAAAATGTTGTAATACCTTCATCCGCACTTCTCGTCTGTGCCTGATAATACGTACATTTCCTACTTTTACATTTTTTACAAGTAAAAGTATCTGTATTTGCTTCCAATGATATTGAATTCATATTTTTACTTCTTTTATTCTTTAATTCAATCAACGTCTCCCATCTAGTCGGATAAAATTCATAATGGTTCATCATTCCAACACTCTTAGATGGTATTTTACAATATAATATCATTTTCATAAACGCACCATCCCCATATTTTATATTTTCTATTACAGATTTCAGTTGATTTAAATAAATACTTACAAAATATTTATTATCCCATTTACGAACAATATATTTATCTTTTGATTGTTTAATCGTCCAATTATACACACCTTTTTCAACATTAGATGATATATCTGACATAGTTTTATCATCTAATATTTTATTTTTTTCAACCATTTTTTTATAAACATCACTTGTTTTAAAAATACCATTTATCTTTTCACAAACTTTTGAACGAAACTCTTCTGGGTTATTAACAATACGAAACATAGTTTATATTTTGATACTAAGAATAATACTAATATCAAATCATTTTTTTATACTTATTTTATCCCACATATCTTTTGTAAAATCTTCATACATATAATCATTTGAATTAAACATAAATAAAAATATATTCCCGTATATTTTGGGTAACGCCACTGGTTTGGGATTAGGTAATATAAATTTATTTATTTTACTCTCTTTATCTTCCACCCATCTTCTACCATATATAATCAACATATTACCATCATTTATATTATATGCTATATCCGAATCATAAAATCCATATAATAATGATTTTTTAGTCGCAGTTAACTCTCCTATTATTTTTGGATTAGCTCTTACATTCATCATAATACCATTATATGGTATCATTACAAACCTAACCATATTATTCATAATAAATATTATTTTATAAAAAATAATATTTATATAACTGTTTTCATATTACTACCATTTTTATTTTTTATATTCAATTGTCATTGACTTCACCTTCATCATCTTTATCACCTTCATCACCTTCATCTTCATCTTCATCATCATATTCAATTTCACCACCCTCGCCATATTCAAAATCATCGTCATCGGCATCCAACTCATCATCATATACAACGTCACCTCCTTCATCATCTTCACTTTCATCATCTTCATGTTCATCATCTTCATGTTCATCATCTTCCCTTTCATCATCTTCATGTTCATCGTCGCTCTCGTCGTCCGAAAACAAACAATTATCAATTTCATTGAAAGTTTCTTCACTTAATTCATCATCGCCAATTCTTTTATTTTCAACAACAAAACCATCTAAGAGATAACCATCGGATAAATATTTTTTATCAACACCATCTAATTCATCTTCACTAGTTTCATCTTTTTCATCAAGGTTATCAAAACCCCCAAATAATGCTTCGTAAATTATTTCCCATTCTTTCTTAGTTAGATTAAGATAACTAGATGTATCGTTATCAAAGGCAACTAGGGCACAGGAACCAAAAAATAATGTATTATCTATAGGAGGAGGGAAGTCATATTTATTTTCATAATTAGACCTTCCCGTTGTTTTACCAATTACTTTAATTATTTTTGATTTATCAATAGGATTTGTATATTCACAATGAATAATAAAATCATCTATTTTTTTGAAACCACATTTTTTATAAAGTTTTTCTAAACAATCATTATCCGAATTTATATTCTTGACATTTTCCTCTTCAATTTTTCCATTTTTTGTAATAATCAATATTTTCAATGACATTATACACTATATTCTTCTATTTTATTTAAAATGTTTTACTATAACGATTAATATTACACTCTCGTTTGAAATCAAAAAAAGTTTCAATTGTATATTTTATGGTATTATGGATACTATTTATTTCATTGCTTTCTTTTACATTTATTTATATAGTTCATAACATCTTTCTTTTTTTCAAATCTACATTAACAACTCCAAAAATAAAGGATTATATTCATTCACCAACTAAAAGTTATGATGAAATATATAAAACTCTTCAAAAAATGGATAATAGTAGTTCTTCAATAGAAAATACAACGTTAATTGAAGATTTAACAGATAATAAAACGAATACAAAAGACAAAGAGAAAATGAAATATGATTTGAAAACATTTTTAAAAAATCAAATACCAGTATAAATTATCTATATGATAGGTAGAGGAATTCATCGTTATAAATTAGATCATTTAATTGGTAATGGAGTTTTTGGAGAAATTTGGAAAGCAACCGATGTATTAAATAATGAAAAGGTCGCTATTAAAATGGAATATATAAAAGATGAATTGCTATTGTTGAAAAATGAAGCAATAATTTATAATTATATTCAACACCAAGAGGGTTTTGTTACATTGAAATATTACGGAACAAATGATGAATCATACTTTATGGTTATGGACTTATTAGGTAAAAATATAACACAAATGAAAAACGATAATGAAATAGATTATGCCTTTGCTATCTTTTTATTTTATCAAATGATTTCGCGTATTCAATATTTACACGATAATCAATTAATTCATCAAGATGTTAAACCAGATAATTTTATGATGGATGATAAAAATGGAAATATATTATATTTAATTGATTTGGGATTTTGTAAAAAATATAAAACCGCTACACGTCACATACCCATATCTTATAATAAATCAATTATAGGCACACCACATTTTGTTAGTGAAAATATTTTAAATGGAATACAAGGTTCAAGAAGAGATGATTTAATTTCTATATTTTATATATTCATTTTTTGTATAGTAAACAAAGATACTTGGATAGAATTAAATTCTGATTTGAAAAATTCAGATGATAAAGTTCATAAAATACAATTACTTTATGAAACAAATATGATTTCAAAAAGAATTATTGATATATTTACTTATCTAAGAAATTTAACATTCACTGAAAATCCTGATTATGATTATATTAAGGAAAATATACATTGATAATTATATATAACTATAATATGATTATTCAAAGAAAAAGACAGATAAAATTACACCAACCACAATTAACGCCAAAGGAAAAAGCAGTAGTCGCTATGCGAATACAACAAACATCCGAAACATATAAGAATTGTAGTAAATTAACTAATTTAATGAATATTGAACTAGGTTTAACAAAAGAAAATCCTACGCGATTTAGAAATACAACCGCAGACGATGTTGCTATATATCAAACTATTAATAATAATATACACTGCGATAAAACTATTGTTAACGTATATGGAACTACTTATGGATTTGGCGATTATTTGAGAGGGTGTATTACACTAGCTCATTATGCCAAATATTTTGGTATTAAATTTAAAATGTGTATGAATAGAAACCACATTTTTAATTATTTACATAATTCGGAAGAAAATAACGATCAATCAATTGATAATGTGGAAGAATTTTGGGGCGACAATAATCCAAAATCTATTGTATATTACAACCTTTATTTACGACTTGTAAAATTTATGAAATCAAATCAAAAAATTCTTTACGTGGAATCAAACTTAATGTATGGTATGAAAGTTCCATCACAAGATATAAAAAACTTTATCAATTCAAGTATAATGTTTAAACCAGAATACTATGAACTAGCCAAACAATTATTCAACGTGGAAAATTACAATGTTGTTCATATCAGAACTTCTGATGCGTCTTTTCATTCGGACTTACCTAATGATAACGTTATTAAAATATTTAGAGAAATAAAGAAACTTCAATTGGATACAAATACAATTGTATTATCAAATAACAATACATTAAAACAAAAAATAAACAAGGCATTTGGATATTATTTCATAGATAAACCTTCCGCTCATACAGCATTAGTTACAAACTACAATGATTTAGATTCAACTGTATTAGAATATATAATCCTTTCTAACTCATCGCATACATATGCTTTCAGTTGTTACGGTCACGGTAGTGGATTTAGCGAACAATGTTCTGTATTAAATAACATACCATATCAAGTGACACTTATTGATATTTAATCTCTACCAAATGTGATGAATATATGATTAAACGGTAAGTTAATATCTCAAAAATAGAATAAAAAAATAAAACCATATATCATCAGAATGAATTTCTGGTTTCCAATAAAGATGATATATAATTTTATTTTTTATCCATTACTTATCACAGGAGTTAGTTTATGTTCTCCATATATATTGGGATTTATAGGATTATCTAGCACTGGTCCAATTGCTGGTGGGTTATTTGCGTCGTTTCAGGGTGCTTCTATATTATCTGGAAGCTGGATGGCGGCAGCTCAATCTATAGCAATGACTATTTTATTTCTTAGAACACGAAAATGATAACAATATTTTAGTTCATTTAAACCCCTAAATTCCAAATCCCAAAATCCTTCAATGAAGAATAAAATGAACTAAAATGAAAAATATATATAAGTAATAAGAACCGAAACACAATGGAGAAGCGAATTTCAAAAAAAGTGGAGGATTATCTTTCTTCTTTCAAACAAGACATTAAAAAATTAATGATTGATTACAATCTTCACGACTCAGATCACGGTAAATTATTACTTCAATCCATCCTAGATAAACCAAACTTATCTTTTACTCCCGAAGATTTTATTAAACGACAACGTGCTAAAAACACTGTCAATATATTGGAACGATGCTCCGCGAAACGGGCCAACGGAGAACTATGCTCCAGAAAGAAAAAGAAAAATTCCATATTCTGCGGCACTCACTGTAAGGGAACTCCTTATGGCTCCATTGACAACCCTAACAACAACCCTACATCTGACGATAATTCCACTCCAAACCCTAACACCTCCCCTTCCCAACAAAAAATAAATATTTACACCATTGAAATTCAAGGAATTATTTACTACATTGACGACAATAACAACGCTTACTCTATGGAAGATATTTTACTCAATAAAAATAACCCACAAATCATCGGAACCATCCATAAAGAAAATAAAACATTTCAAGACGCCCCACCCACTCCACCTCCTTCTCCACACCAATCACCTACCCTATAACAATAAACATATAAAGAATTATTCCATACAAAAGTATGGAATATCATCCTTCTAAGAAACATATCAAAGCATCCATAACACCCAATGAAGAATTAAAAAATATACCTGATGATATTACCATTCCTTTTTTTATAGAATATGGTTCATTATATCCTTACATCTTATACATTTTTAAAAGAGTAAATGATGAATTATGTTTTATTGAAAAAGATGAATTAGAACTTTTATTTGAAACATTTTTTCATCACCCTACTTCTTTTTTAAATCATCATTCTATCTTTTATGAAATTCAAAATAAAACTTCAAATATTCCTCTGGATTTATCGGGCACATTATACGATGATAATACTATTTTATGGTTTGCCACCCCTCACGAAATATATAATACAAAAAAGATATTTAATATCCCTTTTTCATCACAAGTTAATGATTTTTTCTTAGATAATCCTTCTCTTGAAAAATTATATTGGGACCACACTCTTCAACCATCTCCTATCATTGCCTATTCACAAAATGAACTAAGAAAAACAATCTTTCAATCCACTTTCGGTGCCGACTTCTCACGAACACCTCCTCATTATACTCTCCATAAAAGTATTAATAATCTTTTTTTACCTACCGTAAGATACGCATTGTTTAGTCCTTATAATGAAAGCGAAAATGATGTAACATTCGTCCAACATATTCAACATACTCCTATTTGCTATATTAAAAATTTTCCAACTATTTATGAAAATGATGAAGACTTTGAATAATATAATGCTTTGAATGTAATTTATTTTATTGGGTGCCGTTTTTTATGCTAAATAATAATATTTGACACATCATCACAATACAATTTATAATTTTCTTAGATTGTTATCATTCTCAATAACATAATTTATTATTTTAATTATACCATTTCTTATGAAAATAAGAAATGGTAGGGAGGGGGAAGAATAGTTCCAAGACTTTAAAAATAAAAAAAATAAAAAACTTATAAAATATTTTTATTTTTTGAAAAGGTCTTTTAAAATTATTAAAACATTCAAATACTTGAATAACTCATTTATCAATTAACCACCCATTCCTGACATTGTAACTCATTTCCTGACTTTATATATAGGGTTTATTACCATATATGGTAATAAATTTGAATGTTTTATATATGATAGTAAATAATTGGAATTATACGGTTTATTCTATTATATTTTCGTGTTGTAAATAAGAACTATTGATAGTTAATACACCCTTTTCTGTTACTCCATTCGTAATCTTTCGTTTTAATTCTATTACCATATCTTTTTCATTATATAAAAGTAGTTTGATTGTTTCTTTTAACCCATTCATTATATTGTCATCTTCTACATTATCTAGATAATCTTGAAATAATTCCATTGATCGTTCATCCATTTTATTTTTCAATTCACTAGCTTTAAATTCTAAGAACTCTGTTTCTAACAAATCGCGACTATCAAAAATAAGTTTTCTTAATATTTCATTTTTATCAATAATTTTCCATTTGTTATCAGTAAATATTAACGCATAATTATCTTTATAGTTTGAGATATACACATTATGATTCTGTGGTAAATCCTTATTAAAATGTATCATTTCTATAACCTTCGGAATACTCATTTTACGTGTTTTAAATATTCTCAAAAAGTCCCGTTTAGTTATACGAGATATATCTTCATCTCCATAATTATTTATAAAATAATTAACTTGTGTATTATTTACAATATTATTATTTACAATGTTATTTGTAGTAGATGATTGTGATAATTTAACTATTTTTTCAAGTACTATTATTTTATCATTTAATTTTTTTATTTCGCCATCGTGTGTAGTTTTACACTTTATCTCATGTTTTTGTCTGCTTTGTTTACTTTTAAAAATTTTATCACAATAATTACATATCATTTCATTTGTTTTTAGTTTACATCTACCAAGTTTTATATGTCTATTATATGACGAAATACTACTATACATTTTACTACATTTATCGCAAGTAATAGCATTATCCATATATAATAAAGTATATTATCTTTAATGCCGTTTTTTATGCTAAATAATAATATTTGACACATCATCACAATACAACTTATAATTTTCTTAGATTGATATCATTTTCAATAACATAATTCAGTCTATTTATTATACCATTTCTTATTTTCATAAGAAATGGTAGGGAGGGGGAAGAATAGTTCCAAGACTTTAAAAATAAAAAAAAAATAAAAACATATAAAATATTTTTATTTTTTTGAAAAGGTCTTTTAAAATTAATAAAAACATTCAAATATCAAATAACTGGTTTATTAATTAACCACCCATTCCTGACATTGTAACTCATTTCCTGACTTTATATATACGGTTTATTAGCATATATGGTAACAAAATACTATATTACTCAACTAATATAGTATTTTATGGTATATTACTATAGTTAATAAATCATTGAATAAGAAAAGAAAAAGATAGTAATATATAATGACAACTTCTTTATCACCCTTTTACTATCACACGACGATGGGTGGATTTATCGGACTTAATCCTCAAATAGTTCATTGGAAGCCTGTAAACACTCCACAAGGTGTTTTATCTGGCTCTATCAGACCTCTAACAAATAAAGATTATACAAATACTACTATTTATAAACACGGTAGCACCCGACCTAATAAAATCGTATATAGAAACGGTTATAACATTGCCAATCAAAGATTTGTTAACTCATCTGTTGTCCCAACAGGCATTCGCCAAACCATTGATGCCCCTGGACTTTGTACCACCGTTAATAAAGACCCTTATACTGATGTAAAAAAAGGAATTCCTATTTGTGTTTCTTATTTAATTCCCAACTATAATTTAACAGATAATCCAGAACCTGTTAGCTGTTCTCCTACTTTCTGTTGTAATAACGAAAGAAAAGCCATACGTTCTTCTTATGCCGCTAATACAGTAAAAAGACCTAATTACTTTACCAACACAGCACAATATCTTTATCATCGTGATAAAACTTATACGCAAAATTCATTCCATTTTTTGAAATCAGCAGATTATATTAACGTTACATCCAGTGCTAGTAAATCTCAAAAGAATTTAGCATTGAAACCTGGTGGTCCATTATCTACTTGGGATAAATATAAGTTCCACACAAACGGTCATTGCTTTGTGGGAGAAAAAGACGGAAAGCCTTGCCAAAAAGAAACAATGTATGACCCTAACAATTATAAGTTCGCACGGCAAGGTGCTGTTACCGATAGAACTCATAATCTATCTTTAATATTAAGCACGTTATCCAATGCTTCGCGTCAGAGGGTTTCTAGAACCATCTAAGAAAATTATTATGATTAATCATCAATAATCCCTCTTTCATTATATAACATTTCGGCAATTTTTTTTAATACTTCCGACATCACTTCAGGTTCCTCGCGATTATCTAAGAACCATTGGAAACGTCCTTGAGTTATTTCAGAAAGATATTTTTTTAACTCGTCAAACTTTTCTTCAGCAATATCCATCTTACTCATATAAAGTTCAGTCATAATTCTTTTAGCATCTCCTATTTTCCATATGTTGTCATTAAAGTATTTGACATATTTATCTTTGAAATTGGGTTTATAAATATTATGATTTTCAGGTTTATCTTTATTAAAATGTGTAATTTTTATCATTTCAAGTGGAAATTCTTTACACATTTTCAATGCTTTTATTATCTGCTTGTTGGTTATATATGATGTATCTTCACTCCCAAAATTATTAATAACAATATTATTTACTGTTCCATTATTTATAGTATTATTATTAATCGTATTGGCAATTTGTTGAGATGCGGGTAATTGTGGTAGAGCATCTAATGGATATTCAACTATATTCCTACCAGTCATCTCTTTTATTTCTAAAAGAGTATCATTTACCATTTTTATTTTTTGTTCTAATTCCAAATTAATATTTTTAGGACATTTCGTTTCATGTCTATTTTTACTTTGTTTTGTGGCAAGTTTAATCATACAATATTGACAGGTATTATCAATCGGTTTAGCTATTAATATTTTATTACATCTTTTATAACTAATGTGTTGATTATATGTAGCTTTGTTCTTATATATCTTAGAACACGCGTGACAAGTAATAGCATTTTCCATAATATATAATGATATATACTTTTATACTTTTATATATTCAAAATATTTAACACCAAGTGTTAAATAAATTACTAACATTTTTATTATCTATTTATTTGTTACCATAAATGTATTGTATTATATTTCATTAAATACTATATTTAACATTTTTATCTGTTAAGAAAATGATAGGGAGAAGTCATAGTGTTTCTAAAGAGTTTTTATAATTTTTTATTTTTTAGAAAAAATAATTTCCAGAAATTTTTCAAAAGGACTTTTAAAAATAATTATTTTAGCCAATTTTATTTTTAGCTAAATTAATAACAATGGTCACAATAATTTTATAAGTATTATAATATATACATTGTATATCATAACACAATATTGTATGATTTATATATTCAAAATATTTAACACCAAGTGTTAAATAAATTACTAACATTTTTATTATCTATTTATTTATTACCATAAATGTATTGTATTATATTTCATTAAATACTATATTTAATATTTTTATCTGTTAAGAAAAATGATAGGGAGAAGTCATAGTGTTTCTAAAGAGTTTTTATAATTTTTTTATTTTTTATAAAAAAATATTTTCAAAAAATTTTCAAAAGGACTTTTAAAAATAATTATTTTAGCTATTTTATTTTTAGCTAAAAATAATGATAATGGTCACAATAAATTTATAAGTATTGTAGGTTTATACATTGTATATCATAACACAATATTGTATGATTTATATATTCAAAATATTTAACACCAAGTGTTAAATAAATTACTAACATTTTTATTATCTATTTATTTGTTACCATAAATGTATTGTATTGTATTTCATTATTACTACATTTAATATTTTTATCTGTTAAGAAAAATGATAGGGAGAAGTCATAGTGTTTCTAAAGAGTTTTTATAATTTTTTTATTTTTTATAAAAAATATTTTCAGAAATTTTTTTAAATTTAATAAACAAATAAAATATTAACTCAATTATTATCGTTCTCTCAATTTCATTTCATTATTAACAATATTCTTTATTTTTAAAAGTGTAACTTTGAAATCAACGCCCTTACTTTCGGGACATTTTTCCTCGTGACGTTGTTTGTTTTGTTTAGTTCCAAACTCTTTCATACAATATTGACACTTATTATCTATTTTACGAGGAGTTAATACTTTATTACACCGATTACAACTAAGATGTTGCTTATACGTTTTTAATGTTTTATATATTTTAGAACAGGTCCCACACGTGATAATATCCTCTTTGGTAATATTCGCATCATCGCGTGTAATAGTCATATCGTTATGTTTAATAACAACCTGTTTAATATTTGGATGGTCTATCTCACTAGTAACATATTCATTATCGGTAACAATTTCATCAACTATATTGGAAATAGTTTCTTCTAATACACCTTTTTCATCATCCTCAATATTATACCATTTACCATCCATCAATTCAAACACACTTCTTACTACTTCTAACGATATTTTGAAAAATTCACGATTATCGCGCACCCTTTCACCAACAAGCGATAATAATTTATGAATTTTTCTTTCTTTCTCGTGACAATCGCCAACTTCTTTGGCAAATTCTATATTAAATTTGTTACTAAGTGACCAAGTATCACCTCTATTTGCCTCCTTTAATCTTATTAAAGGTGTACGTGTTGTAAATCCAATCTTGTAAATATTCTCCATACTTTCATTTGAAAAACAGTAAATATATCCTGACATAGCCTTTAATATAATATATTTTTCACATAAAACTTCAATTCATTTTTTAAATAAATTAAAATAAAATGAACTATATTCTTTTTTACCATAAAGAAACAATTATACAAGAAGAATGTCGTGTCTCCCAATATTTTCGTCGGTTACCAAAGCACTCCTTGATAGTTTAGAGGATACCGAAGAAACAATTACTATCACAAGTAGTAGATTAACCCAATCAAATCGTCTTTCTAGATTCAAACAATTAAAATCTCTTAGTTGTCCTGGTACAGACACTTCTGAACTCCCACCATTACCTGATACTATAGAAACATTGTTGTGTAATGGTAATTCCATTAGACAAATAAAAACATTACCATTATCTTTAGTTATTTTTGATATCTCATACAACTCGTTATCAAAATTACCACCATTACCTGAAAAATTAGAAGTATTAAATTGTCCTTTTAATGAAATCCTAGATATCCCCCCATTACCCCCCACCATAGAACGTTTGGATTGTTCTTTTAATCGGCTCACTTACTTACCCGCCCATTCCACCCCACAATTAAATTACTTAGAATGTTCTGATAATTACATTGAAACATTACCACCTTTATCACCCGTTTTAATACATTTATATTGCGGTGATAATTATCTGGAAACATTACCTTCATTACCTAACAGCATAAAAAGAATTGATTGTAGTGGTAATCGTATCAAACATTTACCTACACTCCCAGAAAATTTAACTCAATTATTATGTTACAATAACGACTTATATCATTTACCTTTATTGCCACCTAATTTAGAAACAATTCATTTTGAAAATAATCCAATGGCAGAATATTTTAATGCTTTTAACATAGAACTTCTTAGAAGACAAGTAAGTATAGTTTATAAATTTCGTTCCACTTATTATCACCTAAAATTCAAACAAAGATTTAGAAATTTATTATGGACTAAGAGAGAAGAAAGGGCACGTATCTTTTACTCCCCCGAAAATTTAATAAAAATGGTAGAGGACATTGATGATGATGATATATCACTTCTCTTTAACGCTATAGAGAAGTGGTAGGAGATAAAACTGGCTATAAAGATAAAACTGGCTATAAAGATAAAACTGGCTATAAAGATAAAACTGGCTATCTAAACCTATACATATCACATTTTCTTAGTTATTCACTTTTTTCATATAAAAATAAAAAAAATGATTTGAAAATCATTGAAATAATTCATTTCAATTACCCCACTTGAATCGCTATCAAATCAATTCAAATGGCTGCCGCAAAGTTTTCCGCATTCCAATACGCTTCTGAGGAGTTTAACTCCGAATTAGCACGGCTCGTTGAGGGATTTACACAAAGCCTCGTGAAAATTATTTCCGAGGAATGTGCCCGTAACGGGGACAGTGGAGAAGATAGTGAGAATGGTTCTAAGAATTCATCTCCTTTCTCTTCCCCTAAAGGTAAGGCTCCTAGAAAAAAGGCCGCTGCTGCTCCCAAGCGTGGCCGACCATCTAAGGAGGAAACTGATGTTGTGATTGAAACTGTTTCTGATATGAGAAGTGTTAGTGATGATTTGTTATCTCGTGCCGAAGTTGTTAGAAGCTCCTCAGCTTCACCCCGATTTAGCATGGAAGCTCAAAGTAAATTTGATAGTATTGAAGTTAATCTTGATGAAATGCTTAACCAACAGCCAATTAGCTCCCCTGAAAATGTAGTTGAAGAAGAAACACCTGTTAAGAAAGGTAAGGCAAAGGCCCCCAAGGAGCCTAAAGTGCCAAAGGAGAAGAAGGAGAAGGTCGTCAAGGAGCCTAAAGTGCCAAAGGAGAAGAAGGAGAAGGTCGTCAAGGAGCCAAAGGAGAAGAAGGAGAAGGTCGTCAAGGAGCCTAAAGTGCCAAAGGAGAAGGTCCCCAAGGAGCCTAAAGCACCAAAGGAGAAGAAGGAGAAGGTCGTCAAGGAGGCAAAGCCTAAAAAGGGTAAAAAGGGTGATGTATCTCCAGTTACAGAAGAAACAATCAAAGAGCCAGAACCAGTTACAACAATTTTAGCCGACGAGGACGATAATGATGGATTAGACGCAGAAATATTCAATTCTCAACAAGTAGATGAAGAAGCTTTGGAGAAACTCGCTGGTATGGTTCAGGGATTGAAGATTGGCGGAGAACAGCTAGAGGAGGAGACTGATTATGTTGAAACAGATATCGTATGTAAAATAGAGGACGTCATTACAAGCAGCCAAAATTCTCAAGAGGATGAGATTGTCATCAACCAAGATGATACCCAAGAGAGCGATAAGGACGATATGTCTCAACCACCCCCAGATGACGAGGACGAAGATCAAGAAAGCGATGACGATGACCAAAAAGATAGCGAGGACCAGGACCAAGAAGGAGATGGCGATGAATTGTAAATAGTTGTAAATAGTTGTAAATAGTTGTAAATAGTTGTAAATAGTTGTAAATAGTTGTAAATAGTTGTAAATAAACCAAAAAACAAACAAAAACAAACAAAAACAAACAAAAACAAACAAAAACAAACAAAAACAAACAAAAACAAACAAAAACAAACAAAAACAAACAAAAACAAATAAAAAACAGTTATTACACTGTTTTTTATTTGGATATAAGTTTTCTTTATGAAAATATATAATGAAACAAATCATAAATTTGATTAACAGAAACCCGACTATGTTCGCATTATTACTTTATTGTCTAGCATTTGTTGTAATCGTATTAACTAAACCGCAATTTCTTTTTCTTCCCAATGGCGGTCTAAGAAAGTTCGGGATAGGGTATCGGAATAAAACAATATTACCTTTATGGCTAACAGCAATTATCTTGGGAATTTTTTCCTTTATGGTAACATTATATATCATTAATTTTTTATAGAATTAAAGAGTATTGATATATATTTGTATCCAATACATGAATAAGCTATTGAAATTATCTAATATCGCAATTAACGTATCGCATATATCTGTTATACATATAACTAAAAATAAATACACAATACATATCAATCAATTTAGGGCTGATGGTTTTATGATGATTGGTTCAGGTTGGTTAGATACATATGAAAAAATTTTAGAAGTTAATAAAGATAATGATCCAGATTACTTTAAAGTTTCGGAATATATTTTAAGACATAGTATTTAATTAATTCTTTATAATATCCTTAAATTAAGTGGAATTTAAGGATATTACGTATAACTCATTTATCAATTAACCACCCATTCCTGACTTTGTCACTCATTTCCTGACTTTATAATACCTATATTACAGGGTATTTAAGGGTAATTTAAGGGAATTATGGTAAATATAGTGATAGGGTAAGTATTACACTATATCTCACTAAATTTCAATATATCTCACTAAATTTCAATATATCTCACTAAATTTCAATATATCTCACTATATCTCACTATATCCTCTGACATCGTCACGATTACCATAAAATTCGCTATATCTATCATCATCCACTTTAATTCCTTCACCGTTATTACTAAATTTATTATCATTATCATTATCAACCTCAATCATAATATCCGAACAACTTTCGTGAATTTCTTCATTTGTTATAATTGCGTCGTCTCTAAAACGAATATCAATACCATCCTCGTCATCTCTACAAAAACAACATGCCAACGCTATACATATAAACGATACAGCTATATAAATAGTGTATTGATCCATACTATATATCTATATAATCCTTTTTAATACTTCAGATTGAACCACGAATAATATAACAAATTTTACAAATTTGTTATGGATGCCATTGAATTATTATATATTTCATCCCAATCAATTAATTTGGCAAGCCAATCTGTTTCTCCGTGCGTACATACAGACGGAATACATGACGCAATCCGTCTTTCCTTTTTTGTTACTAATGTGCGAAAAATATAAAAATCACTATGAATATTACTTCGGAATACAGAATAATCATCTTTCATTGTTTTAACAGTAGTCGCAAATGTCATACAACAACTATTTGTATATTTCCAATGAGTTGAATTTGTTATAACAACTCGCGTTGTTTCACCGCCATCATAAATAAAAGGATTTGGACCACCTTCAGAATGATTTATATATTTATCAGGATGGTCGTATCCAGTTGAATAATCTGTTATAGACAATCCTTCTTCTATAATTTTAGGGGCATTGGGAGTATATATGTAATCATCTTCGGCAAAATATAATTTTTCATTATCATCAAAGTTTTCTATGGCAAAATCAAGAGAATACATAAAAGATGGTCCATTACCAAGTGATAGTCTAAATATCTTAGATGGTATGTAATTTTCTGTCATAAAAGTATAAAAATCTTCACCGACGTTGTCAGCAAATACATAAATATCGTGAGATTTAAATACATTTATAAAATGTAAAAACATTGATTGCTTATCATAAACATAACTTGGTTTTACCTTACTATTACCACCTTCGCTAATCCTATATAAAATTTTCATAAAATATATATTATTTGATATTTAAATAATATTTTTACAAAACCATAATTATACTATTATATTATATAAGTTATAATGCCGTTGGAAACACAAACAGAATACAAAAGAAGACCTATAGGTCACCTAAGAAGTAAAAGCGATGATGCGTCATTATATCCAGACTTTCTACACCAACGTGCGATAGATTATAGAACAAATGCTGAATTATTACATAAAGAAGCTGAACGGGCATATTCTCTGGGTCATATTACCGAATCTAATAAATTATTAGAGGAAGCTAACCAAATAGCATTAGAAGCTAATGAATATGCTGAAAAATTATTCAAACATAATCTTAAAATTAATCAAGATTTACGACGCCAATCACAAATAGACGCAGAAAAGAGTGCGTTAGCATTTCAAAAAAGTATTAATAGAGAGGAAGGAGAACCTAAAAATAATTGTACGCCTGTGAAAATCATAAGAGAAATAACAAACAAAATGTTTATTCTCTTAACTGATGGAAAAATATTTGATACTTCTGGTATGTTGGAACCTCTAAAGACAGATAAAGGTATTATAGGGGGATTACTTTTTGGATTTGACACCTTACAGACGGACGAGGATAAAAAGGAAAAATTACAAAAATGTCAAATATCTATTAATGATGGATTAAAACCTTTTATAGACATACTAGAAGATGATTTATACGATTATTTTAAAGAAACCCGACCACAAACTCAGTCTATTAGTCGTTCTAAATCACTTTATAGATCAACATCTACAAGCGTTAAATCTTTTTTAAAATCAGTAACAGGTGATGTTTTTTCTAAGAGCGGTAAAACAAAGACAAAGACAAAATATCTTGACATTATTGAAAATATTATAGCTAAATTAGGTTACAATAGTTATTTTTCCACAAATTGGGTAAATGCCACAACATCTAAAGAAGTCAAAGAAAATTTTATGATATTTTGTAACGAATTTATGAAAGATATAAAAAATATTTACGATATAATTAAAACCCAAACGGAATGTAGTGATGTTTTACATTTCGGCGCGTTACATTTTGGTCCGATAAAGAGGACATATCGTGCTAGTATTGGTGGTAAATCCCGAAAAATAAATAAACCTAAAAGAACATCGCGAAAACCCAAACGCAAATCACGAAAAAATAAAAACAAATAATATGGTAATAACTAGATTTGATTTTATTTTTTCTTATTGGGTAGTGACATTATCTATATTACATATTTTCCATTTCATAAAATATAATCCATTACCTTTACTAATAATCGGAATTTTATTAAATGTAATTGAATTTATGTTAATGGTTTATTATAAAAATTCGTTATCACACATAATAATCTTTTCAATTCTTTCTTTTACAATGAAAATCATACCATATTTGTATATAAAAAATGATATAATTACGAGAAGTGATATAATAAATTCTATTTTATTGGTAATCATATACTTTTTATGGTTACATATAAACAAAGTAAATATTCCTGAATTTTTAAAAAATTATACATCAGGTATTAAAGAAAATAAACCCAATGGACCATTTACATATTATTTTTATAAATATTTCAAAATCTAAGTGCGAATATTTTTTTAAAATGATTTGTTTTAACGTAATATTTATAAAATACAATAATGCTTACAGAATTAGATACTACAATTACAAATCATTCTATAAACATATTAGAAAACTTATGTATTCATTCATTAATAAAATTGGAATGTAAAAAATGTAAATATAAATGTATTCACGATAAACTTAAACCACGATGTAAAGAGTGTGGAGGTAGTGCGTTTTGTGTTCATGGTAGAAGAAAAACATATTGTAAAGAATGCGGTGGTAGTGAAATTTGTATTCATAATAAATTTAAACCGCAATGTAAAGAATGTGGTGGAAGTGAAATTTGTATTCATAATAAATCAAAATCATATTGTAAAGAATGTGGGGGGAGTTCTATTTGTATCCATAATAAATCAAAATCAACTTGTAAAGAATGTGGTGGAAGTTCTATTTGCGAACACAATAGAATAAAATCAAAATGTAAGGAATGTGGTGGAAGTCAAATATGTATTCATAATAAATTTAAACCGCAATGTAAAGAATGTGGTGGAAGTCAAATATGTATTCATAATAAACAAAAATCGCAATGTAAAGAATGTGGTGGAAGTCAAATATGTATTCATAATAAACAAAAATCAAATTGTAAAGAATGTGGTGGAAGTAAAATATGTATTCATAATAAATTTAAATCGCAATGTAAAGAATGTGGTGGAAGTCAAATATGTATTCATAATAAATTTAAACCGCAATGTAAAGAATGTGGTGGAAGTCAAATATGTAAATCATCATTTTGTGAAACAATTAAAAATAGAAACAAAAAATACAATGGATATTGTAGTAGATGTTATATACATTTATTTCCCAATGAACCTATTTCAAGAAATTATAAAACCAAAGAATATACTGTATTGGAATTTATAAGAAATAATTATCCAGAACATACTTGGGTTAATGATAAAGTGATAGAAGGGGGTTGTTCTAAGAAAAGACCTGATATTTTCTTAGACCTATTAACGCATAGCATAATCATAGAGATAGATGAGAATCAACATAAAACATATGATAATTGCGAGTTGAAGAGGATAAATTTATTGTTTGAAGATTTAGGAGATAGACATATTGTATTTATTCGTTTTAATCCTGACGATTATTTGGATAAAGACAATAACAAAATCACATCTTGTTGGGGTATTGATAGAAGGAATGGATTATCGAGTGTAAAAAAATCAAAAAAGACTGAATGGGGATATCGTTTGAATACATTAAAAACTACAGTAGATGAAGTAATATGTATAGATAATATAGTCATTACAAATCCAATAACATATATTAATCTCTTTTATGATAAAATAAACTAGATGAATAAATTTTAAGCCCTGTTTCTTGAAGCCCTTGATCCATACGCAGAGGTTCCTATTGACCCTCTAAAAGAGTTTGCGTTATTTAAATAAGGATGATTAAAAGTATATGCCAACGCTTTTTTATCAGCTTTAGCATATTGTAAATTCATAAAAGCTAATGTTTTCGTAGCATAGATTGAGGAGAAGTAATTAGCCCGATTTCCAAAAGATGTAGTTCCACTCCCGTGTGAGTAAAAGACCATTGTATATAATAATATGATATTTAAAACCCATATTCTTAGTATATTTGAGTTATTCTTAATGTGAAAGCAAAATCTCCCGATATGTTAATAACTTCACCATATTGATTTAATAAACGAATATGTAATCTTCTTATATCAACTGGACCGTAAAAAACACGGTTCGGATTATTATCAATAGTTATAGTTGTAGTTGAAATATTTATCTTAGAAAAAGTAGTAGCACTAAATGTGCTATCAAAATTCTCAGACAAAGCTGTAGTTGCTATAGGATTATAATTTTTATTATAATCATCAATATCTAAGAATATATAAATACCTGTATTTGGAATAATGGAACGATCAATAAATATATGTTCTGCTTCTATAGAACCATAAACATTCAAATAAGAAGTATCAATTCCAAAATATTGTTGTAAATATAAATCATTTGTATATCCTACGGGAACAAGTCCATCAAAATAACCATAAAAATTATAATAAGGGTCGGTATAATATGTATAGCAATTATTCATTGATATTTCATACCTACAACAAGTAAATCCTAATACCCATCCTAAATTTCTATATATAGGTCTTGTCCCAGTACCTTGTGTAGTAAAATCAACAATAAACTTACACAATGGTTCATAAAATGGATTTGGAATAAGAGTTGTAGGATCATTGGGGTCAATAATAGTTTCATCAAAAGGTCCTCCACCCAATACAGGAGCATCATTAACAATTTGAGTTAAATATCCATCTAACCAAAAATTATAGGCACGAAATTTAATCTTTTTTGAACGATTATTATAATCACATCGTAAAAATTGAAGACCATTTGAAGAAGAATAAAATAATCCATTAAAAAAAGAAGTAATATCAGATGGTTGATATACACCCGACTCAATTTCAATAGTTACATAACTACTTCCAATATTATTGGGTGGATTTTCAATAACAATTATCATTTCATTACTTTTAGTAGAAGCATTTACATTATAAAAAACAGGGAGACAAGAAAAAGATGCTAATTCATATGACGCAACCTTTTTAAGGGGGTCGGGTAATTCAATCATAAAATCTGTAGAAAGAGTAGTATTATAATTCGGACGAAACAAAGAATTTATCGTAAGATAAGATGTAATAAGTCGTGTTGAAAATGGGTTGATTGTTCCACTCCCAAACAATGTTGGTTCTACATATAAAATATTACTCGATGATGATGTATCTTCTGATGAAGTATATTTGCTTGAATTATTATTATCATTTGGTATATTACGACGATTATCGATAAACCTATTTATTATACTCCCATTCCTACTCATAGTATTATAATATAATCTATTTTTATTAAATCAAGTATATCCGCATATTTACATTATATAAATATGCGGATATACAATAAATTATTTGAGAATGTTCTTACCTTCCACCACACGAACCACACGGTTTCGCATTTTGTAAATTTTGAAACATAGCAAATCTCTTTATGGGTAAAGAAGAAGAAGGGGCAGACGCAGTAAGAGCAGACGGTAACGCAACGGTATGTGCTTGTTGGTCGCCACCATTTACGTGAAATCTCAAAGGCATTCTTGAAGGTCTCTTAGAAAACATTTATTATTATATATACAATCATTTTATTTTACACGTATAAACTAAATACAATGAGTTGTTCGTCTTGTAATTATTTAGGTTCTAGTTCCAATATATATGAAAATACTACATATTGCGATGGTTGTTATACAACACAAAATACTTATCAATGTAGTAATATATCCCCTATAAGTAAATATAGTTGTTTGGATGGGTCGGGTAACGTAATAGTAGATTACCGTCCTCCACCTGTTTGTGGAACTTGTCCTTTAAAAATAAATTCAATCCCACGAAGTCCATATAGATCACTTGAAACACCAATGTCTGTATATATGTCTAATTTATCATCCCTATATGTTTATCAAAGACCAACTCTTCTTTTTCATAATGTAAATTGGAACCAATCAAGTGATAGAGCAATTCCCCATATCCAACCAACAAACGTTCAACGAAATACATCATCTTTAAGAGGAACGCGAACTGGTTCAAAACCTGGAGCAATGGTTCCAGGAGGTGTAGGTGTAGATATAAAACATAATTCTTTTAATCGTTACAATCTAAGATTAAGAGGCGCCGTATTAAAAACAAAACCAATCGCATCAACTATCCTTAAATTTCCTTCGTATAGATTTAAATCTCAATCTTGTTATGATTGTTAATGACATTTTTAAAGTTCCAATCAAACAAAAAAATACAAAAATAAATTGATTTGAATAAACAATCTTTATATATAACAACAACGTTATGGAAGCATCTACGGTTGATATGTTTGAACTTCTTTGTAAATTAGAAGAGCGTGTTGCTGCGTTAGAAAAAGAACTTCATACATTAAAAAATGGAAAATGTAATGAAAGTTCAAAATCTAGGCAACAATTAGTAAAAAACATTCCCTTAGATGATTACGAAACATATATAGAAAAATTGAATGCTAAAAATGGAAATATAGATGAAATTCTGAAAATATATGATGAATCATATGTAACAAAAAGTAAGAAGGCAAAAATAGCTCGTTTTCAAAAATGGTTATCTTCAGTAATGCTAACAAGTGTATATGAAGATAAAGAAACAATTATACCCATACGATATTCATCAACTCAACTTTGTAAATATTCACACGACGAACAATGGATACCATTACAATATCAGCATTTTATGAACCACCTAAAAATAATGATTAAACACATCTTTAAGGAATTAACAAAATGGAGTGAATTATCTTGTGATAAATATACATCAGAAATGCGTGACATAATATTTATTTCAATTACAGATGTTCTTACTGTTAGTTATAATGAAGAGGATTTTGAAAAAACCGTAAAGGCAATTCTAAAAAAGAATACCTAAATTATTGAAATTTCATTTGGGTCTTTGCTGCTTTCGTTTTATCTGACATAACCTTACTATTATGTAAAGCAATTTTACGCATTAATAACAATTTATTCTCCATTTCTTGTTGATTAATATTATTCGGCACACCCATTTCACCACGTTTATCTTGTTCGATAAGAGATTGTATTTTTTCATCAATTGTATTATGTGTATTCATATTAGCAGGCCTTTGTTTATTAACAGGTGTATTTAATTCTCCCATAGGAGGTTTTCCCCTATATGGTTGGACGTATCCTGGTAATTTTTCACTGTTTGCCTTTTTATTTAATTTTGCTGTAATATGTGCTGATGTAGAAATAGGTTTTTGTTCTATTGGTTGTTGAGCGCGAGGCATTGTATTGGAAACTTCCTGTCTTATAAAATGACGTGACAATCTATTCATAATTTGGTCGTAAGTTACATTGGGAACTCTCTGTGGGGTTTGTGTATCTACTTCGTCATATGGTTCCGTAATATAATTTATTTTATCCATATATTTTATCAAAATAATTTAATGAGTAATAAAAACGCAGGTATTATAATGAAAGATAATGATAATTCCGTTAGTCTCTCTACTATATTACTTGTTCCAAATAATCCATTAGATTTAATTGAAAGATTGCGTAAATTTATAGATATCTCTCACATAGAAAGTAAATATTTACTACAACCTAATGATTTAATAAAAAAAAAGAATATTCAAAAATATCTGAACCGCAATTTTTTATAATATATTATTATAAATGGGATTAACAGATTATTTTAAAAATATTGGACGTGATCCATATGTTAGTTTTTTATTTATAATTGTAGTAGTAAAAATTATCTTTATTGTAGCAACTCTTGGTCTTCTCATTCTTTCAAAGGTTGATCCGTCCAACAAGAATATAGATAAATTAAGTAAAATTCAAGATAAAACTCATAATTCATTTTCATTATTAGTATCAATTCTTCTTATTTACATATTTAATCCATATAAAAGTCGTGAGACACGATTAGATTTAGAAACAAAACTTCTCATTTATTTATATGGCTGGATAACTATACTTACTTTAGTAAAAGACTATCTAGCAAATCGTTAAAATAAAAAATGGTTATTAACCATCTTTTATTTTTTGTTTTTTTGTTTTTTTGAAAATCTATATACAATTTATACAAAAGTATCGTGAATATTTATTTATTTACATCTTACCCTTTACCATCAACATATCTTTATAAGAAGAGGCAAGTGTTTGTAATGGTCGTGTGAAAGTTGGTGATGAAGTTATTTTGTTTTTAAAGCTAATGATAGGACGAGCCAATTTATCAAATGAGCGAGACAATGGAGACGAAGAACTTTTTTCTGGTTGAGGGGTAGGTTCAGACTTTACATCAGAAGTCAATGGAGCATCGTATTGATCGTGAAATACAATGGTTTCCTCATCAAATCCAGTTCCAGATGTTACATAAACATCTGAATATCCAACGAATAGGTCACCATCATCATCAACACCCTCTTGATTGATAAGAGCCAATTCTTCCTTTTCAATCAAATACATATTATACAAATCATCATTATCATACAATTCACCCTCTTCAAGATCCAACAAAATCTCACGATAATCTTTTTCAGTCAAGAAAGCATCGTCTTCAATTCCATCCATATCATCAAATTCAAGATATGATGGAGTAGTAGCATCAATAGGGACCCCATTCCAAGAAGCAACTGGATGATATTGAATGGGAAGAGATGGAGCAATTGGAAATTGATTGTATTGTTGTGTAAAGTAAGGAATATGAACTGGAGGATAATACATCATATGATAAGGTGTTTGTTGAATGTAATATGGGTTAGGATAAGGGGGAGGGCACGGAGGCGAAGGAGGGCGTGTATTATTAGAACTTGGAATAGTAGAGCAGGTTGATTCATCATCGGATGAATCAACGTCAGCCCATACACGATACTTACCATAATTTCGCTTTTGAGAAGTAGTAAAAGTAACTGTTGATTTGGGAGGAGAAGAAGTAGCTGGTGGTGCTGGTTCTTCCAAATCAATGCGAATTTTAGGTTGACCGTTCGCAATACGGTGTGTATTTTTCAACACAATCCAAAACCAAGGATCGTCATAAACGATTTTTGCTTGTTTTGTTTCATCCATAAGTAATTTCTTGAATTCATTAACGAATTCAGTGTCATACCAATGAGTGAAATGAATCCAAACACGATTGGTTTTTTCATCAATTTCAACAATGTCGATGCGGTCGACACCCCCCAACGGAACTACATTTTCAACAATGTGAGTTATCCGTTCTTTCGTGATGTTTGCGAACACACGAGGAATAAAGATTGACGTAAAGTCGGAAGCGTTTGAGTACTTGTTCATCGTGAGTATATCTCTTTAACAAGCTGTAATTACTATTATCTATAGAGTTTGATTTCATTTCATTTTTTTATTTAAATAGCTAATAATAGTAAAAACTAAAATATTTACATTATTCATTATGGACTACGATATTTCTCATTATACCAAAGAAGATTTAGAATCAATGTTACACCTCCCATCAAATTATGATACCTCAATCATAGAAGTAAGATGTAGTATGATGAAAAATAAAATTCAATCAAATACATCAATTGATGAAACATTAAAAAGAAATATTATTTCCTTTTTGGAAGAAGCGCGAAATTTCTTAGAAGTAGGTGATAGACAATTTCCAAATATTGTTTCTACGATAACACCTCATTCTATACTACAAAGAGATATTCAACGATATACGAATACATATCCAAACAATATTCAGACAGGAACATTAAATCCAATAGAAAGAAGAACATTTACACGTATTATTAATATTGATACGAAATTTAGAAATAATTACGACACAACATTATCAAGTGATTGTACCTTTGATTTACCCATACGATTTCCAAATGTAGTAACAATGGAATTATCATCATTTGAATTTCCAACTCTTTATTATTTAACATCTCTTTCAGGAGATAATTATTATTATTTCACTTTAGAAATTAATTTTGTAATTAAATATGTATGTATTCCGAGTGAAATTCATAATTTTGTTGATGTAATTGCTTACTTGAATTCTTATTTTCAGTTAATAGGACAAACAGAACCAGATTTCTTAGGTCTTGTTTTTTCTTTAACAATTACAAATCCTTCTACGCAATCAGGTATTGTTGTTATAGAAAATACATCTGTTGGTGGGGCTATGCCGAATGTTTTCAATATAGATTTTTCACCTTTATCCCAAGACAACAGACCACTATCAAGTAATTTAGGATGGTTATTAGGATTTCGTAATGCTCTTTACCAAAATGGAACAAAATATGTTTCAGAAACATTAGCAAATTTTGTATGTGATAAATATTTATTCTTAGTTGTTGATGAATATGTAAATAACAAATCCGATATTTTTTATTCTTGCTTTACAACTTCCATCTTAAATAAAAATATTATAGCAAGAATTATTTTACATCCAAATAATACATTGGAAGTTGTTACAGAACCAAGACAATATTTCGGACAAATTGATGTAACGCGAATGAAAGTCCAATTATTAGATGAATATGGTAATATCATTCGTTATAAAAATATTGACTATTCTTTTTGTCTTAAGTTAAATACTATATACAACATTTGATGTTATTTAAAAACAACAAACGATACAAACATATGAAGTGGATGTGTAATTTGATTTCTTTTTTATTATTTACTACTCTTACTTGTTACCAAGTAGAAACATATACATTACATACAACAACACGCGTATTACCTTCCAAACAAAAAGGTATTGTGACAACACAAAATAAATATCCATTAAGTAAGAAATATTATTCGGAATATTTAGAACGCATGAACCAAGATAACAAAACAACAAATTGGATGAAAACACCACATTTTTCAAAACGTGCCGTTACAACAAATTATGGTAGAAAATATGATAACAATGATGAAGAAGATGATGATGAATACGATGATGTAGAAGTGGTAGATGAAAATGGAAATAGATTAGAACCAACAACACATGAAAAACAAATATTAAATTTATTAAATTCTTTTGGAGGTTGGATCCAAATTCCACCCATTGAAATACAACCTGTTACCGAGCCTAGTTCAGAAGATGAAAATAAAACACCGAGTTTATCTAGTCAATTTATGAAAGATGTAAGTAAACGCAAACAACGGATGCAGAACAATAAAAAAATCAAAGAATCGTTTATTCGTTCTCAATCACAAGGACAAGGAGGTTATAAAAACGGTCAAAATTCAAAGCCAGTATTATCATCAGAAAATTTTGTAGTGAATACAGACCCCAAATTGACTTTCAAAGATATTGGTGGATATGAAGATATCAAAAAAGAAATGTTACAGACATTTGATATATTAACAAATTATTCAAAATACAAAGGATATAATGTCCGCATCCCTAAAGGATTAATTTTAGAAGGTCCTCCAGGAAATGGTAAAACAATGTTGGCAAAAGGTATTTCAGGAGAAACAAATATTCCTTGTATTGTTGTAAGTGGTTCTGAATTTCAAGAAAAATATATTGGGGTTGGTCCTGCCAAGGTAAGAGAATTATTTGATTTAGCTAAGAAAAACAAACCGTGTATTATTTTTATTGATGAAATTGACGCAATTGGAAGAACACGTTCAGGTGAAGGAGAAGCTAGTTCAAGTGAAAGAGATAGCACTTTAAATGAATTGTTAATTGGTATGGACGGATATAACACAGAAAGTGAAATATTTGTTTTGGGAGCAACAAATCGGGTTGATTTATTAGATGCTGCTCTAGTTCGTCCAGGTAGAATTGATAAAAAAATATATGTAGGAAATCCAGATAAGGTAACAAGAAAAAAAGTAATTGAAATTCATATGAATGGAAAACCGATTGATGAAACTGTAAAAATTGAGGAACTCGTTGATACATCAGAGGGTCTTTCTTGTGCCGAAATAGAAAATTTATTAAATGAAGCAATGTTATATGCTCTAAGAGATAATCGCGTGGCAATATCCAAAATGGATTTGGATGTTATTTATAATAAAATTTTGACAGGTTGGCAATCAAACGAACAAGAATTTACAAATACAACCGTCCATCAAATATGTATTCACGAAATAGGACATGTCATAATGAGCCTACATACAAAAGAACATCCAAAGTTTCGTAAAGTAAGTTTAAATTTACATTCACCTTCCACGCCAGGTTTTACTCTTTTTGAAAAATCAAGTGAATTAAAAACAATGACTGAACTAAGAGAACACGTTATGATACTCTTAGCTGGAAGAATAGCAGAGGAAATGTTTTATGGAAATGCTTCTGTAAGCACGGGTGCTGTAAATGATTTTAATGAAGCATTAAAAACCGCAACTACAATGGTATCTTCTTATGGAGTTGATAACAATTTTGTTTATTCTACTCAAAGTGAAAAATATTCAGAAAAATTAGATGATGAGGTAAATAATATCATAAAAAATGCTTATGACACCGCACGAAATGTAATGAAATCATCTTATGAAATTATTCAATATATTTCTTTCATTTTACATAATGAAGCTATGCTAACATACAATGATGTTATCGAACATATTCATCACATTGACCCGAATTATTTTAATCTTCACTGAATGAATATCTACCTCTTCCTTGTATTTTTTCTTATTCTTTTTGATAAAGCAGAATGATATTTTCTTGTTTTTGTATTTTTTGTATTTTTATCGCAAGAATTATATTTATGAAAATAATGAATTGTTTGAGGCAAATGCGTTCTCACATAATTCATTATTTCCACCCTTTCATTTTGTATTTTTTTCATACTTTCTTTGAAAAATTTACGTAAAGGAACTCGTTCCTTTCCATCAATAGAATACCATATCATTTTATCCTTTTCTAATATTTTTGATTTGGATAACAATCCCTTTTTAAAATAATCTGAAGTTAACAAACTATTATTATTATAAATAATAGGTAAATAGGAAAGATAAGGTATAGGAACAATATAAATACGATAATCACGATTATCAACGTAATATGGATTTATTTTTTTTAATAAAGATAATATCTCATTATAATTTCCTAAAAATCCTCGCATTTCTTCACTACATTCTCGTGCCGCTGTTTCAAGATATGTTTCGTTCGGATCAACACCCCCACCAAAATCACAATATGTATATTTACCATTTACACAATATTTATTTTCTCTTCCCAACAAAAAATACAACCTTTCTTTATAAATACAAGTAAATAATATTCCTGCTCCAGGCATGTAAGTATGGTTTATTAACAGAAAATAATCTTTTAGGGTTTATTTCTATCTTTTGAGAATACGCGGTAAAAAATGAAAATAAAAGTAAGCTATATAATTATAGTAAATACAATGTCTGATAGTAATCAATTTTTACCAGTTTTTGTAGCAACAGGTGTAGCTGTATTAGGATGTGCCGCAGCATTTTATTTTTCTGATTCAGATCCTTCAACGAAACGCAGAAAGACTTATCCTATTCATACAAAAGATTTTGACGATGATTTAGATAGTTACGATGAACCAATAAAACATCGTAAAAAGAAATATTCAAAAATGAGTGATGGTCGTGATGAAGATGAGGATGATGATGAGGATGATGAAAGTGAAGAAGAAGATGAAAGTGAAGAAGAAGAAGAAGGTGAAGATGAAGATGAAGATGATGGGGAAGATGATGGTGAAGATGATGAAGATGGAGAGCCTTATTTAGTAAATAAGAGGGTAAAAAAAACCAAGGGTAAAAAACAAAGTCGTAGATAGAGAAACTAGATGGTCGTAGTAATATTACATTTTTCAATGGCGGTTTTTGTTGGTATAGCTTGATAAGATGGGATAGATAAATTAATAGCCCATAATGTATCGCCATTTTTAGGACCTGGTATAGGTTTTTGCCATAATAATGGGTCAGCGCATTTTTTTTGAACGATAATTGTATATTGTGATGCTGTGTAAGGGGCGTATAATATTTTCGCAGATTCGCTACATTTTGATTTACATTTACCAAAACCATCATATATATTGATAGCATCATTTACTCTAGGTGAAACTGGATTTGTTCCAGTAACACACATATTCGCACTTGTTTTATCGTGAATATATACACCTGTTGTAGCATTTAATAAATTATTATTTCCTTCGGGAGAAACGATATTACAAGGATATTGTCCGTTCCATATATACATATATTTTTTTTCCAACATTCCCTTTGTTGATAAAGAAGATGGTTTAATATACAAATATTCATCTCCTCTTGTATAGACTTCGCGACTTGGAAATACTTGTTCTCGTTGATAATACGTTCCACAACATCCCCCATTTCCCCTCGCATAAGCACCACGATAAGGAGTAAAATTTTTACTAAATAACCAGGTTTGTCCCACTCGCCCTATATTTCGGTGACCTCCATTAAGAGAAAATCCATTATTATTTGTATTTATTACAGTTTTAGCATTGTTACGGAAAGGTCCTTGGGTTACCCATATTCCTCCTGGTGCTCTACCTGAAATAGATACACCCATATAATTATTTGTAATCTTGTTTTTCATCGTTTGTAAAGACATCGTATATTATTAGAATAGGTTTTAATTTAATCTTTTAAGCTATTCGGGTTGCGATAAATGTAGTGAGATTACCAACAATCTTTTCTCCAAGATTTGATATAGACGATGCTGATAAATAGTAGGTGGTGGCTGATGTTACTGGTATAATTCCAGTAACGTTACAAGTATAAGTTGTAGTAACTAATATAACCCCAGTTGTATTTGTCTCGGAATAATTTAGAATAATGTTGTATGATTGATCTGTTATACTTAAAACAGTATTTGAAATGGGAATACCAACGCAATCAGTTGTAGAATATCCAACAATTATCCATACACCTGTAGTTAAATTAATGGAAGAAATTGCGTATGGAAATGTTGTTAAATTTGTATCACCAATAATATTATCACCATAAACAATATTTCCCAAACATCCTGATACTGGTAAAGCAGTATTTTGAATATATGGATTAAGAACGATATTTTGATTAAAGTATGGAACTGTATAAATATTCATATTTCCTGTAAATCCAGTATAACCAACTGTTAAATTATTTATATATCCTACACTTGATGTAAGTGTATTTGTAACCTGTAAATTATTGACAACAAGTGGGTCAGGTAATGAATATGATGGTCCTGTTGGACCAGTAGCACCAGTTGTTCCAGTAGCACCAGTATTTGATGCCGTTCCATCAGCTCCTTGAGGTCCTGTATAACCTGTATAACCTGTTGGTCCTGTTCTTCCTGTAGCACCTGTATTTGTTGCGGTTCCTGGAACTCCTTGTGGTCCAGTATAACCCGTGGGTCCTGTAGGACCAGTATAACCCGTTCGCCCAGTATAACCTGTATAACCTGTATCACCTGTAAATCCCCTTAACCCAGTTGGACCAGTATATCCTGTATAACCTGTATAACCTGTATAACCTGTAAATCCAGTATAACCCGTGGGTCCTGTAGGACCAGTATAACCCGTTCGCCCAGTATAACCTGTATAACCTGTATCACCTGTAAATCCCCTTAACCCAGTTGGACCAGTATAACCCGTATACCCAGTATAA
>Ga0209084_1000075_pt1 | contig 96785 bp, 87 predicted proteins | sample C_130820_MF_Meta_FD_187309 | JGI IMG/M metagenome (GOLD analysis project Ga0209084, IMG submission 187309) | Freshwater microbial communities from Lake Croche, Canada to study carbon cycling - C_130820_MF_MetaG (SPAdes) (version 2) | ecosystem: Environmental > Aquatic > Freshwater > Lake... | reverse complement strand
CACTAGGTATGAATATTATTGTAGCAGTAGGATTTATTATTGATTATAAAGAAACAAAAAAAAATAAAATGTGACTAATATATTAGTCATTTATACCTTTTTGTCACAATTTTAGCTAATATATGTGACATTTTGATAAAGGATAAGTGGTAAAAATTACCCCATATCTTAAATAAAAATGATAAAACTGAGTGCAAATTAAGTAAAATGCGCGCAAAGTATGTAAATTAAGTATTAATCACCATAATTAACTAAAAATGATATGAAACAAACAGCAATAAAAAAAGCAGAAGAGTTGGTATATAAAATGTATGATGAAATGTTTTATTATAAAGATGGATATAGTTCAAGTGATGCAATTGGTGCAGCCAAAAAATGTGCTTTAATTGCAGTTGATGAGGTACTAGAGAATTCACATACAAATGTATTTACAAATTATTGGAATGAAGTTAAACAAGAAATAGAAAAATTATGAAACAAACAGCAGTAGAATGGTTGGTATCACATATAAATTTAGGACTAACATATGAGCAGGAGGTAATTTTTGAAGGATTATTTGAACAAGCCAAAGAAATGGAGAAGAAACAGATGAGATATGCTTATTTAACTCAATTTGAAATGCAATGTATTGATCCTAAATGTGATGGATTAAATAAAAAAGGTTGTTGTATACCTTCAAATAAACCAATACTTGACTCAGAAGGATGTTTAATATTTAAACAACAAGAACAATAGTAACAAATAAAACAAAATAAAATGAATACAGACTATCAAGAAATTATGGACAAGACGGGTGTTTATGAGATTAAAGACCATCTTTATGCAATGAAAGCAGGTTATAAGTGCTCACGATTGAGCAACTCTTTAAGAGAGAATGTTGCTGAGTTGAAATGGAATAGGAATGCAGGGGCTCAAATGTTAGTAGGTGAACTTCTTGAAGCAATTGATGAAAATGATACCATTGCATCAACTGACAAGATAGACCACTTATTACATATGGTTCTTGCTGACAAAATAATTAATAGAACTCCTAATACATTCAAGGAATTGTGGAGTTCAGAGAATGAGGATTAACCTTTAAACAACAAGACAATGACAAATGAAGAAATGCAACAAGAAGAACCTAAAATGATAGAATGTTATTTTATACCAACTAATAATACAAGCTCAGCAACAATTTGTGGAAATTGTGGTAAAGAAAAGTTTTTACATACGATTGGATCAGGTATTAAAGTTTCTAAATCAGAGCAATGAAACAAACAGCAGTAGAATGGTTAGTAGAAAAACTTAGTTATAGACAAAGTGACGGCACTATAATATCTCACCACTCTATTATAACTAAATTAGTTGAACAAGCGTTGGAAATGGAGAAAGAGCAGATAATGGATGCTTCTTATTATGGACATTTAAAAGGATGGGTAGATGATAGTGTTGAAAATAGCTATGGAGAACAATACTACAATGAAACATTTAAATCAGAATAATATGGCAGAAAATAGGAAAATATAGGGGTAAACACCTATTTTCTAAACTTTACAATAATATTATATTTGTCATATAATTAATAATTTAAAACAAGAAAATGAAAACAACTTTAATTAACACTTGGAAGGAGTGGGGAGTAATATGTTTTACTCCAATGGTAGCTATTGATTTTGAAGATAAATCATTTAGAATAGCTTGGATTATATTTCAGTGTGAGCTGAGTAAAAAACAAAATAAAATGATAACAGAAAAAGTAACAATTGAAGAAGTGGTAAATAACAATGCATATTGTCCTATTTCCATAGATGTATTCCCAAACTTAATGGGAATTAATTTAGTAAGTGTTGATTCAGTAGAGTACACAAAACAGGAAGATGGACAGTTAGTATCTATGACTGTTAACTTTATTCCTAGTAATGACTAAATTAGAATAATATGGCAGCAGATATAACAGTATGTCCAGGAAAAGATTGTCCTGTCAAAGAAAAGTGCTATAGATTTACAGCACCTAAAAGTGAGATGTGGCAAAGTTATTTTGCGGAAATACCTGGTAAAATGGAAGAAAACAAGTTTACTTGTGATATGTACTGGGGTGAACAAGCTGAAAGTATATGGAGTCAACTAAAAAACATAGTAGATGGGAAAGATAATACTTGAGTTTGACTCTGAAGAAGAAAGTAATGATGCTAGAACAGCATTAGATGGATACAAATGGAAAAGTGTAGTATGGGATCTTGATCAAGAACTTAGAAGTACTGTTAAACACGGGTACATTGGTAACAAAGAAGCTACTTCAGAAGAAGTTGATGCAGCTGATAAACTAAGAACAAAACTTAGAGAAATATTAGAAGATAATAATTTAAATCTAGACTAATGAAAAAATTTAAATCAGAAGATTTAGTATACAGTATTGTTAAAGAACATTATGATATGGCAAAGAAAACTGATCAGAGTATTAGTTATCTATGGTATATGTATGACCAAGGAACAAAGTCCGGAGAATTTAGACCATTTATCTATATGGCAGAGATGCAGTTATTAAAAGAAATGGGTTATGTTAATGTAGATGAGATATCTAATATGGTAGATATGTTAAGTTCTGATGATAAAGAAAACTTTTACATATTATCTTTATCTCTTAACACACTTAGAAACAAAAGAATAAAAGATCATGGTAAATATGCAGATGAAAATGAAGCTTACACAGATTTAGTAAATAATTATACTCATAGAATAGTTAATCATGATTTATTTACTAAAACATATGTAAAATGAGTAAGTTACATAAGAACTTCATTATAGAAACTATGGAGCCTGAAATAAAAAAGTATAAAAAAATGTATCCAGAAGTTGAGCTTCCTAAATTATTAGCTCAAGATATACATGCAAGATTTAAGTGTACTAAACATATTTCAAAAGAGATTAGTAAAGAATTAATTAAAAACAACTGAACATTATGAAAGAACAAGAATTAATTGACCTAGGTTTTGAGAAGATTGAAGTAACTCATGATGAAAGTGATAATGGTTATGACTATTACTACTATGAGTTAAGACTTACTGCAGGATTAATATTATCTTCTTGTGATAATATTGAAGTTAAAAATAAAAAATGGATTGTAACCAATTTTGATTGGCCACTAATAGAATCATTACATAAGAATCATATTATTTATCTGACACAGATGGTAGATCAGATATTGAATCATACAAATCATCATGATCATCTTTAGACATTAATTTTGCTTTTTCTGCAAGAATGTTAAAGATAACTACAGTAGCTGATGATTTCCAACATTCATCTATTTTTTCAGTAATTATGTCCATAGGTGCAGGAGTAGATAACACTTCTCCTGTTCTTAAATGGATTTTAGTTCCTGCATCCGGATTCATTGGATTAATAAAAGATACTCTTGTTATGTGAGTGACATTAAGATGCTCAATATATGAACCATCTTTATCTTTGAGTTCTATGGGTAGAAACATTATAATATAATATTACCTTCTATTTTGTAATTAGTTACTGAAACTTTGTCTTTAATTCTTTTCATTATAGCAAAACCATGGTTCCATTCATTGATTTCCATGTATTCAGGAGCAAGATCACACATGCATCCTAAACTATATGCTTTAATTGTAGTTGGCTCACCTACTCCATAAACTCTCTGTGAGCTTTCACTAGACTTATGGAAGTGATTTACTATAGAATTAGACTTAAGTCTCATTAGAAGTGTCCTAGCGGGTACTACACCACCAGCACCAGGTATTTTATCTCCGTGTTCTATGGTATAGTCACCAAATACTACTTTACTTCTAAAAGGTATGAATTCTACTCTGTATTCTGCAACATGTAGAATAACATCCAGTCTGAACTCATCCATGTCTAATAGCTCTGATGCCTTAATTCTTAAGTATCTTTCAAATCTATTTTCATGGTTACCTGTAATGTAATAAATTGGAATACCAGGGAATCTATCTCTAAGATAAGCTAAGAATTCTTTTCCTGCCTCTATCTCATCTTTAAAATGAATTACTCTTGGATCTTTTTCATGAAATGATAGCTGATAGAAGTCTAATAAGTCTCCATTAATTAATATAGAGTCTACATTTTCTTCTTCAAACTTAGTAAACATTGTTTCTAAAGCTGTATTATCATGAAAAGGTATATGAACATCACCAAAAACACCTAATCTCATACATCCTGTAGGAAAAGTAAATTGATTTCTTGTTTTTGTATGTGATTCTGGTAAAACTAATTTAGTTTGTGTAACTTTAACTTTTAGTTCTTTTACAAACTTAGAATTTACACCATTTGTCATTCTATCTCTATGTATTTTACCTATTTGACCTCTGTAATATCTTACTCTACTATAAGTACTTTCAAAAGATGTAAAGAAACCAGTGTTTTCAGAATAGATTTTTCTAGCTAAAGTTTTAGAAGGTGCTTCCGGAAACTTTTCTAGATATTCATGTACAATATCAGTATTTTTGTGTATTGCATGTGTGTTTTTTGAGTGTTTTCCCATTATTAATAATATAAAATAATCAATATGTTTACTGCTAAATTAATTAAACAAAGTGGAAAGTTAGTTTATCTAAATGATAAATCAAAGTTAAATTACCAAATGTTTTTAGATAAACTTTCTGAAGGACAAGAAATAGAAATATTTATGGGGCTTACTTCTAGTGATAAAAGTGTTGCACAGCTTGCAAAAGTACATGCATGCATTAGAGAATTAGCTACAGAATCTGGCTATACTTTTGATGAAATGAAAACATTAATAAAACAAAAATCTGGTCTATGTTATGATGGAGGAGGTGCAATATTATGCAAATCTTTTGCAGAATGTAGTAAGGATGAATTGTTACTAGCTATTGAAGCTTGTGTACAAATTGGTAAAGAAAATTACAATATGGATCTTACTTAGATTCTATATAATCTGGGTCTCCAGGTTGTGAAATTTCTCTTTCAACATATGCATTAGTATTTTTTGCTTGTTTTTCAATTTCTGCAAGAAGTAATGCTACTGTATAAAATGATCTTTGCCATTCATTCAAGTCTTCATATTTTTTTTCTGTAACTTCCTTAAGCATGGTTTCTTTATCACCTTCAGGCATATTACTAAATAAATAAAAAGATGTTGCTTTAACCATAAAATAGTATGACTTGTTTACTTTTATATCTAAAAGTGCATCATCTTTCATTTCCGTTACTGTAACTGACATAATAATAATTTTTAACAAATATATGAAACAAAAATTAAATATAGAAGAAATTAAACAAAAATTGTTTGATAAACTTGAACCGTCAGGTTGGGGACAAAAACTTAAACCATTTATATTTAGTGGAGATTTTGATAATATAATTACTCAATTAGCAAGATTATCTATTGATGGTAAAAGATTTACACCACCCTTAAAACAAATGTTTAAAGCATTTGAAGAATGTCCTTATAATGAACTTAAAGTAGTTATAGTAGGAACAGATCCGTATCCAAACATTAATGTTGCAGATGGTATTGGTTTTAGCTGTAGTAATACTGATATTCAGTCAAATTTAAAGTATATGTTGGATGAAATAAACAAAACTGTTTACAATAATCATCCAGAATCTGTTGATGGAGACTTAAGTAGATGGTCAAACCAAGGTATATTAATGTTAAACATAGCATTAACTACTACAATTGGAAAAGTTGGTCAGCATTATAGTATATGGAAACCATTTATTGCATATATTTTTGATTTACTTACTTGGAATAAAGATGGAATTGTTTATCTTTACCTTGGGAAAGAAGCAAAAGATTGGTCAGATTGTGTCAATGATAACAATTACAAACTATTTCTAACTCATCCTGCTACAGCATTTTATACTAAAGAACAATCATGGGATTCTCAAGATTCTTTTAATAAAATAAGCAAATTAGTAAAAGATCAATATAATTATTCAATACATTGGTAATATGCAAGAAATATTTGATAAACTTGTAAAAGAAGAGTTAACACCTAATAGTTTTTATGTTTTATATTCAATATATAATAACATTAAACCATATAAATTTGTTAATAGTAGTTTAGAAGTTACAAAATTAAAACAAGAAGATTGGTTAGATGAAAATTTGTGTGTTACAAGTAAAAGTCTTATCTTTATAACTGAAATTGATAGCTTCTTTAAAAGAAGTAAAAAGAAAACATCTAAAGATTTACTAGGTTCAGAATTTACAAATAATATAATAGTATATGTTGAGTCATTTCCTAATAGGAAACTTGGTTCTGGTAAATATGCAAGAGTAAATCCTAAAAACTTAGAAAATTCATTTAGATGGTTCTTTGAAAATTATGAATATGATTGGGAAACAATAATTAAAGCAACAAAAAAGTATGTGTATGATTATGGATTAAAGAATTATGAATATATGAGAACTTCTCAATATTTTATAAGAAAACAAAATACTGATAAAAGTTATGATTCTGAATTAGCTGATTACTGCAATATGATTAATAGTGTATTAGATGATGAAGTAGTATTTATAAAAGAAAGAAGATTATGATTTTAAAACTAAATGTAGTATTGTTATTTACTGCTATTTTAGGAAGTGTGTTGGGATATTTAATTATAAAAACTTTCATCATATCCATAAATTTAACAGAATATTTAGCAATTGAATTTATTATAACCGTATTTCACTGGTTATATAATTATTCTAAAAAAAGAGTATTACTAAAATCTTAAATTAAAATTTTATGGGTGAATTATATAATGGAGCACGGGCATATTTACCTGTGAGTGAAAGAGACTCATTAAGAAAAGCACTGTTAAAAATTAAAGCAAGAAGACAAGGAGATTTAAAATCCTTAAAAACTTCTTGGGTTAGATTTAATGATGCATTTTGTGATGGTCTTGAATGGAGAACAATTACCGTAGTTGGAGCTAGACCTGGAACTGGGAAAACTTTATTCATGGAACAATTAGTAAATGATGTTATAGAAAATAACAAAGATCAAGTGTTCAGAGTATTAAAGTTTCAGTTTGAGATGTTAGATGAAACAAATGGTATTAGAAAACTGTCTATGAATACAGGTGCTGATTACAATACATTAATGAGTAAAGGTCAATTAATTGATAAGTTAATTTTTCAAAAATGTGTAGAAGTATATGAGAAAACTGCAGCAACTGATATTGTTGATGTAATTTATGATCCTTGTACCGTAGATGAAATGTGTGCTACCATTCATGCTTATATGGAAGAAAATAAAATTCAAATAGGTTTTGATGAACATGAACAACCAATTTATAATTATTCAAATACTTTAGTAACTATTGACCACTCAGGTTTATTCAGAGTTGGTAAAGGAGAAAAAGATAAATTTGAAATGTTATATGCATTAGGAGAAGCTCTTACTAAAATGAAGAAAAGGTATCCTGTTGCATTTGTTGTTTTAAGTCAATTAAATAGAAATATTGATCATCCTGACAGAGCAAAAGATGGACAATATGGAAATTATGTATTAGATTCTGATTTATTTGGTGCTGATGCTTTATTACAACATGCAGATGTAGTAATAGGTATTAATAAACCATTTTCAAGAAAAATAAGATTTTATGGTCCTGAAAAATATATTGTTAATGATGAAGAATTATTAGCATTTCATTTCCTTAAATCTAGAAATGGTCTAACAGGTTTATTCTTTTGTAAACTTGATAGAAAAACAGTAAGAATAGTGGAGATAGATTTCCCACCAACAACAATGTAAAAATAAATAATATGTATGTTTAATAGAAAAGAAAAAGAGAATGAGTTTTTTGCTTATCATTTTGATGATTTCAGAAAACTAAAAATTGTAGATCCCGTATTTATAATTAAAACAGCATTTTTTCAAAAAGGTTCATTTGGTAGACAAGTGCAATTATTTGAAAGAGAGTTGAACAAAGGTATTGATGTATATATTGAATTTGTGGATGTTGTTAGAGATAACAATAATAAAGAAGTAGACATGGTTCCCATGTATTCTGATAGACCACTATTTAAGTATAAGTATAATCCATACTTTAGTGAAGAATATGCAGTAAAAGAAGGTACTAACTCAAAAGGTGAACCTTATTCTGCATATGTAATTCCTGTTTCTGAATTAGTAGCAGTACTTAGTGATGGTACTGAGATTACTTATGCTCTGTATGAGAAAAGAAGAACTGAAGCAGAAGTTACTGAAGAAGCATTACCACAGTTACAAAAGTCTGTAGGTATGTTTCCAGATTTTGCAGATGATTTTCTTAAAAAGGAAGTTACTGTAAAAAGTGATGATGAATCAGTTTCAGATATTCTTTTAAAAATAGCAGCTGAATTTCAAAAATTAGCACAAAAACTTAACTAATATGAGTATTATACTTCCAACTAAAAAAGTAAAAGTAGAAAGAACTAATCCTAAAAGGTTAATTATTTATTCTAAACCTAAAACTGGTAAGACAACTGCATTTGCAGGTTTAGCAGATAATTTAATAATGGATTTAGAAAATGGTTCTGATTATGTTGAAGCATTAAAGATTAATGTAAATTCATTACAAGAATTACTTGAAACTGGTAAAGCAATTAAAGAAGCAGGATGTCCTTATAAGTATGTTACTATTGATACAGTAACTGCATTAGAGGAAATGGTAGCTCCATTAGCAATAAAATTATACAAACAAACATCTATGGGTAAAAACTATGATGGAGATAATGTATTAACTTTACCAAATGGAGCAGGATATTTATATATCCGTCAAGCTTTCTTTCAAGTTTTAGATTTTATTGATACCTTAGCACCCCATATTATTTTATCTGGTCATATTAAAGACAAACAGGTAGATGATAAAGGTGAGATGGTTATGTCTGCAAATATAGATTTGACAGGTAAAATTAAATCTTTGATTTGTGCAAATGCTGATGCAATTGGATATATGTTCAGAAGAGGTAACCAAAGTATTCTAAGTTTTAAAACTAATGATGAAGTAACTTGTGGTGCAAGACCTGAACATTTAAGAAATGAAGAAATATTAATTTCTGAGATGAATGAAAAAGGTAAACTAGTGTTTCACTGGGATAAAGTGTATAAATAATAATTAACAATTAAAAACAAAAACAAAATGGGATTAAGTACAACAGATTTAGGAACAGGTGGTTCAGGAATGCAGAAAACAATTGCACCAGGTAATCATGTATTAAAAATTAATAGCATTGTTCTAGAAGATTTTCAGTATATTGAAGGTGCAAAACATTTAATGTTGCATGTAGAAACAGAACCAATTGAAGGATTTGACGGATTTCTAATTGATGTAAATGATGAAAGTAAAGGTAGATTTGGAGGTCAAATTGGTAGAGTAAAAGCTAGTCAATATGCATTTGCAGATGGAGTTACTAAATCTGGAATTAAAATTCAAAGAGATAAATCAGTTTTAATTTTCTTACAAAGTTTATCTAAAGCATTTGATTTTAATGATTGGTTCATTAAAGAAGATGGAAAACATGCAACTATTGAAGCATTTGTTGATGCATTAAATAAAGCAAAACCTTTTAAAGATAAGTTTGTTGATTTTTGTATTTCTGGTAAAGAATATGTTGGTAAAACTGGTTATACTAATTATGACATGTGGTTGCCAAAAGCAGAAAATAAAACATATGCATATGGTGTAAATGTTATGCCTTATGATGAAACAAAACATCTTAAGAAAATTGAAGTTAAAGAAGTTACAGATTTTGGAGCTGATGATGATTTTACAGTACCAAAGAAAAGTTCTTCTGATTTTAATTTAGATTAATAATTAATTTAATAAAGGGAGACTTAGGTTTCCCTTTATTATTAATACTATATCTATGATTTCAACTAAAAATATAATTTCATCATTAGGAGATATTCCTAAAGAATGGGTATTTGAATATTATTTAAGTTTAACTGAAATTCTTACTGGACAAGATGTAAAAATATTATCCGTGTTTAATGCAAAAGATAAAGTACCATCAATGTGTATCTATACGGATACAAATAATGTTTATAAATTTAAAGATTTTTCTTCAAGTAATCAAGGAGACGGTATACAGTTAGTTATGTATATGTATGATTTACCAAATAGAGAACATGCATTAAATAAAATAATCAATGACTATCAGAATTATAAAAATAATAATACTTCTATTTCTAGGGATGTTTATCAGATACATGATAAATACAAGGTAACAGATCATGAAATAAGACATTGGACATCATTAGATCAACAGTATTGGTCAGGTTATAAACTTGGTTCAAAAATACTTGAGTATCATAATGTACATCCATTATCTTATTTTGTAATGGAAAAAAAAGAATTAGATAATAGTTTAAGTTCAATTAAATTTAATAAACCATATATCTATGGTTATTTTAGAGAAGATGGCAGTTTGTATAAAATATATATGCCAAAGACAATTGATAAAAAGTTTATTAAGATAGAAAATTATATTCAAGGTATTGATCAATTACAATATGAAAGTAAATATTTACTTATTGTTTCTTCATTAAAAGATTTAATGTGTTTCAAAATGTTAAATATTACTAATATAGAGATAATTGCTCCGGATAGTGAAAATACAATGATCTCTGAAGTAATTCTAAATAAACTTAAAAAACGGTATAAATCTATAATTGTATTATTTGATAATGATGATCCAGGAACTAATGCTGCTAAAAAATATAATGAAAAATTTAAATTTCCTTATGTTCAATTAGACTTAGAGAAAGATTTATCAGATTCTGTTAAGAAATATGGTATTGAAAAAGTTAGAGAAATGTTATTACCTTTATTAAAACAAGCATTATGAAAAATTCTATATATAAATATGTTTTTAGACATAATGTAACAAAAGCAAAATTAAGTTTTGAAGCAAGATCAGTACAAGATGCTATAAGTATACTATCTACTATAATAAATACTGTAGCAGATTGGGACATGAAAAGATACAAACAAAAATGAGTTGGATATACAAAGGTAAAGAGTTTAATGAACTAAGTATACCACAACACGGTATTGGTTTTATTTACATTATGACTGCTATCATAGATGGTAAGTCTGTTTCATATATTGGTAAGAAAAACTTTTTTGCTAACAGAAAAAAACCTTTAGGTAAGAAAGCTTTAGCATTAATTACAGATAAAAGAGTAAAAAAGTATACTAGAGAAATAAAACCAGACTTTGTAAATTATTACAGTAGTAATACAATTCTTAAAAATGCTCACAAAGCAGGAGTTTCTATCAAAAGAGAGATCTTGTTGATATGTTACTCAGCTACAGAATTAACTTATCAAGAAGTAAAGCACCAGTTTAAATATGAGGTGCTTGACAAAGATGAATACTTAAATGCCAATATTCTTGGCAGGTTTTACAAAACAAAATAACTATGACAGAAAATGATATGACAGGCCTTCTACTTAAGTTGGCTGACCTTGGTGTTACCGGAATTAAGATATTTTATTCAGGTGGTGGAGACAGTGGTGCTCTTGATGATATTGTATATACAACAAAAGAAATAGAAGATATTGAAGATATCAACTATTTAGAAAACTTTGGTGATAAAGTTCATTACTTGAAAGATCTTGACTCAGCACTTAATGCAGACATAGAAAACTTTGCTACAGAACAAATTTTAAGTGATATTGAAGATTGGTGGAATAATGATGGTGGTTATGGAGTAATGCTTATTGCTGTTCCTTCTGGTAATTATAAAATTGACAACACTATTTATATTACTAATACTGAAGAGTACTATCATGATGGTAATTTAATTAATCAAAGCTTAAACTGATGAATAGTTGGAAATTTAATAGTAGTGCTCAGTATCTTTTAAGAGATGCTGTAATTAAATATTTTAAATTAGAACCTTCTAGTATTTATAGAGCTGTTGAAACTATAGAAGGAACTAATATTATTATGTATAATGGTAAAATATATGAATTAACACTAAAAGAAATTAAAAATGTCACATCCATATGAACATGCAAAATCATCATCTAGAAAGTTTGGTGGTGTAGCAACAGATTATTTAGAAATACATGAATGGTTTGATGAAACTAAAGCATGGATTGGGCACAGTAAGCACAGAATGTTCAGACATCACTCAGAAGGTATTTTTGAATGTGAGAAAAAATTTGGTATTATGATTACAAATTCTGATAATAAAGATGTGTATGTAAGATATGTTGGTGAACAACATGTAAAAGAAGATTGCAATGGATATATTCCTACTGCAAAAGAATGGGTGGATAATATAAATAAACCTACAGAGTGGATGATTAAAACTTTAAAAATTGAAGACTAATGATTTTTAACAAAGAAGAAACAAAGAACTTATTAAACATGTTAAAGTCACCTGATGAAGAAAATGCTATTATAGCATTTGAATCTTTAAATAATGTTGACATAAAGACATATATTGGAGAACTAATTGTATTATATAAATTTGGTAAACAAACAAATGCTGTTTGGGAAGCTAATTGTCCTAAGTGTTTTACTGCTATAAGTAAAGCAATAGATATAAATAGAACATTATCTTCTGGTCAATGTCTTTCAGCCATGACATTTAATAAAGTTAGTATGTATTCTATAGAGCTTTTTATGGAATTATTTACAGAAAATATGGTTGGCTTTTTAGGTCAAATGGGATATCCTGTTGACAAATTTGATATAATATTAAAACTAAAAGATGGACAAAGCACAAAGTCTTAGTAAGACAGCAAAAGAACTAATGTTAAAAGAGCCCTATTATGGGTTCTTTCTACTAATGCTAAATAAATTATGGGACAGTAAAAAAGTTCCAACTGCTGGTGTAAGCAAAAATGGTATTAACTACCAACTATGTATTAATGAAGAATTCTGGATGGGTCTAAGTGAAGATCATAAACTTGGTCTACTTAAACATGAATTACTTCACATTGCATTTGGACATCTTACTACTTATTTTAAGTTTAGTAATCACAAGATGGCTAACATAGCAATGGATATGGAAATTAACCAATATATTGATGAAGATTGGTTACCAGAAGGTGGTATAGATATAAATGACTATGAAGATCTTAATCTTGACAGAAAAGCAGGTGCTAGATATTATTATGATAAACTATCACAAGCTAAAGATGAAAAAGATAAGAATGGTACATCTGGAGATGAAAACTTTGATAAGCTATGTGACAGCATGGATGGAGATGGAGAAGGTTTACCTGATCATAGTACATGGTCAGACTTTGAAGATCTTACTGAAGCTGAGCAAAAGTTAATTGAAAAACAATTACAGAAAGTTTTATCAGATGCTAAAGAACAAACTGTTAAGAAAAGAGGTAATGTTCCTGGAGAAATAGATGGAAAAATTATTATAGAAGAAATTCTACCACCTAAGTTTGATTGGAGAGGATATATGAGAAGATTTACTGGTATTAGTACAAAAGTATTTACCAAGAAGATCCGTAGAAAGGAGAATAAAAGGTATGATGGTAATCCTGGTCTTAAGATCAAGATGAAACAACATATGTTATTAGGTATAGATACCTCAGGTTCTGTAAGTGATACAGAACTAATTGAGTTTATGAATGAAATTCATCATATTTATAAAGCAGGAGTAGATGTCACTATAGTTCAGTGTGACACAAGTATAAGATCAGTAGAACCTTATAGAGGTAAAAGTGATCTTGAAGTACACGGTAGAGGAGGAACTGAATTTGATCCTGTCTTAGAATATTATAATAATAATAACAAGAAATATACAAGCCTAGTATATTTTACTGATGGAGAATGTAGTGCAAGTGTAAAACCAAAAGGTAATGTCCTTTGGGTTATATCAGAGAGATCGGAAATGAATCCTGGTCTTCCTGGAAAAGTAATTAAGTTAGAACTATAAAAAAAGAAAAGTATGAGTCAAGTACAATTGAATGTAGAAGAATTAAAAGATTTTATTAAACACATGGTTAAGAATAACCAACATATTCAAGCTGAAGGTAAAGTACCTGTAGCAATTAATATTGAAGGTGATGCCGGACTTGGTAAAACTTCTGCTATCATGCAGTTAGGTAAAGAACTTGATATGCAAGTTGTAAAGTTAAATCTATCTCAGATAGAAGAATTAGGTGACTTAGTAGGTTTTCCTGTAAAAGAATTTGAGATCACAAATGCAGAAGGTAAGTCTACCTGGATTAATGAAGTTCAGATAGATGCAGCTATGAAGAAAGGATATAAAGTTGGTGCTAAAAGAATGGCACATGCTGCACCAGAATGGATTCAAGGTAAAGGTGAAGGTGGATTTTTAGTATTAGATGATTATACTAGAGCTGATCATAGATTTATGCAAGCAACTATGGAGATCTTAGATAGACAAGAATATGTATCTTGGAAATTACCTAAGAACTGGCATGTTATTCTTACTACTAATCCTGATAATGGTGATTACAATGTAACTACATTAGATGTTGCTCAAAAGACAAGATTTATTTCTTGTGAGTTAAAGTATGATGCAAATGTATGGGCTAAGTGGGCAGAGAATGCAGACATAGATGGTAGATGTATAAACTTTATGTTGATGAATCCTGAGTTAGTAACTCAAAGAATTAATCCTAGAAGTATTACTACATTTTTCAATGCAATTAGTTCTATTCCTAAGTTTGAAGATAATTTACCTTTGATTCAAATGATTGGTGAAGGTTCTGTTGGTCCTGATTTTAGTTCTATGTTTACTATGTTCATTAATAATAAGTTAGATAAGATTATTTCTCCGGAAGATATCTTAACTAAAGATGAAGCATATGTAATGGGAGCTTTGACAAGTGCAGTTGGTGCAGATGATGACTTTAGAGCAGATTTAGCAAGTATAATTGCAACTAGAATAATTAACTATTCTTTAGTATATGCGGATAAAAAGACCATATCTGACGCAATGAGTCAAAGACTGATTAAACTTACAACTGATTGTAATGCATTCACTAATGACCTTAGATACTACATGGTTAAAGAAATAGTGAACGGAAATAAAAATAAGTTTGGTAAGTTAATGATGAATCAAAACGTAGTTAAGATGGCTATCCAGTAGGACTGACATTAAACTGTTCCAAATAAAAAGAACCTAACTACCATTAAAACAAACATAAAGGGAGGTAAGACTCCCTTTTTTAAACCATTAAAAATGATAAAACCAATATTAAGAATATCAAGTGATACTTTATCTTCTGGCTATAGCATTGAAGAACAAGATAGTATTTCATTTAATTTACAAACATTATATGGAACTTTTGATGATGATACAGAAGTAGCATTAAATCTTGTAAAAACACCATATTTACCACAAAAAGGAGATAAGATATATTTCTTACCTGCTGTTAATGTTCCAAGAGTTAAATTTAAAAATGTATGTCTTGAATATAATATTAAAACAGTAAGAGATGCAACTCAGGCAAATGTATTTTTTGGTAACTCAAAGAGTATACATCAAATGACTGATAGTACTTGGCAATATAGAGTTACTGCTGAGAATTTTTTATCTTTTATTGAAGAGATTAAACATAAAATAGATAAATATTACTATGATAATGTTATTACTGCATTTGAATTTTATGAAAATGAATTTGTTGCAGTAAGTTATAATATTATGTCTACAATGAACTCTACACTATCTGATGTTGATTTTACTAGTAGTAGATATAGTGCAAGATTATTAACAATAGAGGGTGACTATATAAGTTTATATGATCATTTACAAACAGTAACCATTTATGATGAAGCTACAGTAATAGATATATTAAATGGTGAAGATGCTACTGTAATAGATGAGGCTATGTATGATCAATTGTCACAAATGTTTGATAGTTCTGATACTGATAATCATGTGTTAGCAATGGAGATTATGGCTAATTCTAAATATACAGAAAGTTTAGTTTATCTTGAACTATTATTTAATCAGCATGAATATAAAATATCTGGATCTAATACTAAATCACATGTTAATTTTAAGTCTCTTGTTAGTTATTTAGATAAAAATAGCAGATATTTTAGTACTGATATTGATGATATTGCTAAATCTTTAATTTCTAAAGGCCAATTTACTACTGATAAAATAGAAATTGTATTAAAACATTTACATAAAAGAATTAGTGCTGGTGGAGATAGTAGATATTTTCATGTAAAAACTGTTACTGTAAATCCAGAATATGTAAATCTTATTGATTCTAATTATACATATGAAATTATTCCTGATTATGTTCCTGAAGTGTCCTCAGAAGACCTATGCAGTGAACCTGCACAGGAAGAAGATGAAGATGAACTTATAGAAGCTGCATTTACTAGTATTGAGAGAAAAGAACTCAAGTCAGAGTTAATTGCTTTAGAAACAGAAAATTCTAATTTAAATCTTGAGGGTACTGACAATACCCTTGAAAAAAATTTAATTAATACTCAAATAAACACAAATGAATCTACAGACATTGACTGGTTCTGATGAACTAAAACAATTTTATAATAAAAAGTTTTACTTTAGTTATAGCAGCATTAATAAGTTGTTATTCTCACCTAGAGCTTTTTACAGTCATTATGTACTTAATCAAAAAGAAGACAGTATAGATGCGCATCTGGTAACAGGGCGTGTCTTACACTGTTTATTACTTGAACCTGATAATTATGATAGAGACTTTATTACAATGAATGCAAAAAATCCAAGTGATAGTAATTTAAAATTGTTGCATAATATTTTTAAATATCATTGCACATTACAAAATGATACACTATCTTTGGAGGACTACTCTCAAGAAATACTTACACATCTACTTACAGTTAACTTACATCAATCCTTAAAAACAGATGAGCAAAGACTTGCAAAAATTCTGACAGAGGACCACAAAGACTATTTTAGTTTTCTTAAAAACAGTCAAGGAAAGACTGTAGTAGATCAAGACACCTTGAGTGGTTGCAAGGAAAGTGTTGAAGTTTTAAAGATGGATACATCAGTTAGAGCATTACTACAACTTGACATGACTGCAGAAGATAAACATTTATCAGTTTATAATGAGTTGCCATTACAAGTTGATATTGAAAATCTTCCATTTGGTTATAAAGGATTTCTTGATAATGTTGTGATAGATAGAGAATCTAAAACAATATTTATTAATGACCTTAAAACCACAGGTAAAAATTTAATAGATTTTCCTGATGCTGTTAAATATTATAAATATTGGATTCAAGCCACTATGTATAAAAAGATGGCATATGTAAAGTTTATCAAAGATTTACCAGATGCTATAGATTGGGATATAGTTGTAACATTTATTGTAATAGATAAATACAACCAAGTATACCCATTCCAAGTCTCTAAAGAAAGTCTAGAGATATGGGGTTTTGATTTTGAAAATATAGAAGATACAATAAGTTATCACTATTTAAACAAAGATTACACACTTCCATATGAACTAGCTATTGGTAATGTAAAATTGTAAATTATGTCATTAAAAGCGCTTTATAGGAAATATTTCCAAAAATCTAAGATATTTTTATATCCACTCTTAGATATTAAAAGAGGTACAAGTATTATTCCAACTGAAACATATCTTAGTTGGAATGAATCATACGGTCCCGAGGATATGAAATTAGTTTGTGTTTATCACACTAGAAAAGATCCAGAGTATTTAAATTTTGAGAAGAATGTTCTTCTTAAACATACAAGACTTTGTGATTATATAGAAGTAGATAACTCAACTAGTGTATTCACATTTGACTTTTCTGATTTGACAGATGACTGGTCTCATTTTATAAATGGACACTACAGTAAAATGCAAGAAAAAACAAAGCGCAAAATTCTAAATTATTTTGATAAACATAGTGCCAACCATGTATATGTTGAAAGTTACTTATTTCCTGAAAATTATTTCAAGGTGTATGCAGACTTGCTAGATGTACCTGAGAGTCTACTAAAAGAAGTAGGTGAACTATGTAATAAACCCGATTTTAATAAAGAAAAATTATTATTAGAGGTAGTTAATTTGGAAAATATAAAAATTCTTGATTAATTTGTATTAAATTTTAAAATCAATAAATATTATGAGTCAAAATTCAATGATTCTTGTGCAGTCAAGCTGGCAAGAAAGTCAAACATTCAGATTAGTTCCAATTACTAATGAATGTCCTTATGTAGAATGTATTTTAGATCCTGCAACAAAAGTTTTTGTTGTGATTTCTAAAATTGTTAAAACATCTTTACACATGATTCCAAGATTAGATGATAATGGTGATGCCATGTCAGTTAAAGGTCAAAGACCTAATGGAAGAACTGTTAAAGAAGAAAGAAAAACAGTAGATACTTTTCAAGAGTATTATGTTGAGGATAAAACAGCTATGGAAGAAATAATTAAACTTGTTGCAATTAATGCAAAAACTTTTGATTATAAGAAATTCTTAGTTGAAGAAATTCCTACAGAAGATTTACCTGTAGCAGGTATATAATAAAAAGTGGGTAGTTATGCTACCCATTTTTTTTGTTAATTAAATAGGGGGAACAGCTTAACTGAACTTGCATATGAAAACAAACTATGTAATGGACTATGAAACCATGTCCAATTTATTTCTTGGAGTATTTGAAGATGTAAAATCTGAAGAAAGAGAAATATTTGTAATCCACGAAAGTAAAAATGAAATATTAGAGCTAGTAACTTTCTTAGAAAGAAACATAGCTTATGATGAATGGCATGTAAGTTTTAATGGTTTAGGTTTTGATAGCCAAATTACTGAACATGTATTAAGAAACAAAGACCAATTACTGGAAATGTCTGGTGGAGATATTGCAAACTTTATTTATGATAAAGCACAGAATGTTATCCAAAGACAAAATGAAGGAGAATTCTTAGAATTTAGTCCTAGAGATTTACAAATAAGACAGTTAGATGTTTTTAAACTTAATCATTGGGATAATCCAGCTAAGAGAAGTTCATTAAAATGGATTCAGTATACTATGGATTGGAAAAATATTATAGATATGCCAATTCATCACAGTACTGATGTTTTTGCACATCAAATAGATTCTATCATAGAATACTGTATAAATGATGTTAAGTCTACAAAAGCAATTATGTTCCTTAGTAAAAGTAGTATAGATCTGCGTAGACAATTAACTGATGAATATGGTATAGATTTATATTCTGCATCTGAACCAAGAATTTCTAAAGAATTATTTTTACATTTCTTAAGTCAAAAAACTGGTATTAAAAAATGGGATCTTAGACAGTTAAGAACTAAAAGAGATAAGATAGTTGTAAAAGATATTATACTACCTTACATTAGCTTTAAAACTGCTACATTTCAAAAATTATTAGATAAGTTTAATGAAGTAGTTATCTATCCTGGAGAAACTAAAGGAGGATTTAAATATTCTATACAGTACAAAGGAATGAAGACTGATTTTGGTCTTGGTGGTGTTCACGGAGCTAGAAGTAGTAAAGTGTATACTTCTAATGAAGACATGGTTATTATGACTTCTGATGTAACTTCTTTTTATCCTAATCTTGCTATTAGAAATAAGTGGGCTCCAGCACATTTACCACAAAAAGAATTTTGTGATCAGTATGAATGGTTTTTTGATGAAAGAAAAAAGATACCTAAAAAAGATCCTAAAAATTATGTATATAAAATTATTTTAAATTCTACTTATGGTTTAAGTAATGATAAGAATAGTTTTTTGTATGATCCTGAATTTACTATGAGAATTACTGTTAATGGTCAACTTAGTTTGATGATGTTGTACGAAAGGATTGCTGAAGAGATTCCTAATGCTGTTCCATTAATGCAAAATACTGATGGTATTGAAATGATTATACCAAGAGAGTATAAAGATAAATATTTAGAGATATGTTCTGATTGGGAAAAAATTACTAATCTAGAACTAGAACATGATACTTATAGTAAGATTATTTTAGGAGATGTAAATAATTATATTGCTATTACAGAAGATGGTAAAACTAAATGTAAAGGTAGATTTGATTTTGAAAATTTAGCATTGCATAAAAACAAAAGTTTTCTGATTATTCCAAAAGCAATTTTTAACTATTTTGTAAATGGTATTGAACCAATAGAATATTTAAAAACTCAAAAAAACATCTTTGATTATTGTGGTGGAGTAAAGATAAAAGGAGATTGGAAATTTTATGAACACTCAGTTGTTAATGGAAATTATACAAAACAACCATTACAGCATACAATTAGGTATTACATCTCACATAAAGGAAGTAAGATTATTAAAACTAACTTACTAGATTCCAGAGAAATACAAGTTGAAGCAGGAAAGTGGATGCAAACTGTTATGATTAAGCATGTTGAAAAAGACATGGAAGACTATAATATTAATTATGATTATTATTTAGAAAAAATAGAAAAGGAAATTAATTCCTTAGAACCAAGAGTTGAACAATTGAAATTATTTTAAATGCCAAAGAAAATTCAAGATTGCACAAAAGCACACTTAATTAGTGTGACATTACCTATTCATGGTGATACTTATACAGTTATCAGTCATCAATCAGTAATAGATTATGTATTTACAGAACTTGCAACAGCAGGTTTTGTAGTTAATACAGAAGAGTATAGAGCAACTGCAGATGGTCAGATTGCTCAGGGGATTTATAAATTAAACTATAATAATGACCCGGAATTAAATATGATGTTTGCATGGACTAATAGTTATAATAAGCAAGTGAGATTTAAATGTGGAGTTGGAGCTTATATAAATAATACAGGAACTGTAATGGTATGTGGTGATATGGGAAGTTGGGCTAGAAAACATACTGGAACAGCTGACACAGAAACAATTGCTACTATTAAAGAGCAAATTGCTGGTGCACAGATGTATTATGATCAGTTAGTAGCTGATAAAGAACAAATGAAAACTATTGTGTTAAACAAAAGAAGACAAGCACAAATGTTAGGTATCTTATTTGCTGAATATCAGATAATTACAACTGAACAAGCAAGTATGATTAGAAACCAAATGGATAGACCAAGTCATATATATGATGATTCTAATAGTCTATGGGCTTTTTATAATTATGTAACTATTGCTCTACAACATTCACATCCTAAAACATGGATGGAAGACCAAAGAGTACTTCATTATTTTATGTCAAGTATTAATAATTTTGCAGTTGCTGCTCCTGTAGTAGTTCCTGTAGTTGTTGAATCTGAGGTAGAGTTTGTTGATCCTAATCAAGTTAACTTACTTAACCAGATTGCTGATATGGAAGCTGATCAAATGGATGAAGATATCAGATATGCAGCTGAAGAAATTATTTTTACTAAATTGCAAGAAGATATAGTAACCTATACTGATGTTGCAGGAAATACATTTGAAGCTATAGATTTTCATAATGCAGTAACTAAAGATCCAGATGATGATGATGATGAGATTAATATTTGGTCAGAACAACACATTATTACAGTAGAAGAAGAAGTAGAAATAGAAATAGAAGCTGACTTAACTAAATTAGAAATAGAAAAAGTTGAAGTGTTAGATTTTAATTTATCTATTGATTTTGTAGATGAAAATGAAGAAGAATCAGATGATATAACTGACTTCTTTTAAAGAACCTGGTTTACAGGGTTAATATATATCAATTAAGGGGTGCAGAGATGCACCTCTTTTTTTTTAGTTGGAACAAGATAAAAACATATAGGGAGAGTCTTAGGACTTTCCCTTATTTTTTTTAATTCATGTTTTCAAATATCTCTTTCTTCTTGATAGACCAATAAGGACTAACATTCTTACCTGATACACCAAATAATGAACCTATGTGATTCCAAATCTTATATACATCTTGTTTTTGCCATGAATATGGACCAACATCTTGTTTATATGTAGCTTTATCACTACCAATTAAGATTTGACCAAGATCAACAAATATTTTTCCATATACACCTAATGTTGGACCTATTACAATTGTAGTTGCTTTACCAAAACTTAACCAATCATTTAAACCTACTCCAGGAAGTGGAATAAAAGATTGATTTTCTTTCTTTACCATCATTAACTGATATAATAAATGGTTTGCCATAAATCCTGCAGCACCATATTTATCTTCACGTGCTTTAATTTTAGCAAATCTATCTTCATCACCTTGATCATAACCAAATAAATAAGTTATTACCATTCCTATAAGAAATAATAACATACCTTCCATAATTACTTGTTTAGCAGCAGCTTTTTCTGAAGGTTTCATAATTGGCCAGTATGTACTAAAACCTTTAATTAATTTACCTGATAGTTGTAAGAATTCTATGTATGTTCCTTTAGTTGTATCATTAGTGTCCCAATCCCATGTTTCATTACCTTTATTACCTTTAGAAGTATCCATTTGAAATCTTTGCAAGAACATACCTGTGGCATATTTTCTTGAAAAACTAAATAGATTATATAACAAATACTTTTCAGCTGCTGGTCCATCAATGTTGGTCATTGTACCATTCAGTTTTTTATTTACTGATGCTATGATTAGTTTAACATCATTAAATTTCTTATTTGTTGAAATTGTTATATCTTCACCTAGTTCCGGAAGTTCTGTAATTTTATTTTTTGATTTTAATTCTTCTGCTGTCATATGGTATTTCTTAGCAATAGAATCTAATGTGTCCCCTACTTGTACAGTATGAGTAAGTTCTTCTGTTCCCCATTCAGGATCAATACCTTTCTTTAACACCATTTTACCTTCTGCATTAGTTTCAAATGCATCTGCATATCTTATTTGTGTTACTGAACCATCATCTTGTACTTGATCAACAAGTTGTTTTTCCATAACTGCAAATCCAAGTTCTAATGCTCCTTCTAGTTCTAATAATTTTCTATCAGAATACATCCATGCACCATCTAATAAATCTTTTACAGCTGTTCTTGTAGTAGATTTACCAAACTCAGATTTAGTTTTTCCTGGATTCATATCAAACTTATCCATCATTTGCATTGGTAAACTTTTCATTCCTTTTGCATATGCACCTTTAGCAGCATATTCAAACATTGCTTTTGTTGCAGATATTTGACCTCTTGCCATTGAAGGATAGTCAATATATTTTCCACCTGCAGAATATATAAGTTTCTGCACTGTCATTCCCCATTTATTTTTTACTGAGGATTGTAAGTTTAATGCATAAAATGCTCTACTTGCTTGACCAACTAAACCTTTTGCAATTTTAGTTGTCATTACATTTTCTTGTTGAAATTCACTAGTAATTTGACCATAAAAAGTTCTGTTAATAAAATCTTCAGCTAACTGTAATCTTTTATTAGTAGATCTTTTTAAGAAAGAAGATGCTTTATCATCTATTTTTGCAAGAGTTTTACTTGCTCTATCTAATTTATCAATTGCATTATCTGGATCTCTATATACATTAAGTAGTGCTTGTGCTAATGGTTCATTTTCTATTAATGCATTTTGTTGATCAATTGAATACATATAATTAAACATTGATCTAAACACATCTGTAGAAACAGTATTAATATCTAAATTAAATAATCCTCTAATAGGAACTTTAGCAATTGGTTTACCTTGTAAGTCTGTTGGAACTAATAAATATTTATTATCAAAATTCAAACTTCTTTCCGGGTCATCTTTAGCTGCAGTAACAGCAGCCTTTAGATTTTGTAATACAATATTTTTCTTATCTTTTATACTTTCTTGAAGCTTACCTTTTTGTAAATATTCAAGATTAGTATCAATTCTAAATCTAGCAAAATCTAAATACATTCTTGATGCAAATTGTGAATCTTCTTGTACATCTAATATATTTTGTTTTAATTTTTCAAGTAATTTATATTGTGCATTGTTTGCTTTTTGAAGTTCAAAATATTTTTTATTCATGTATTTATCATTCACATCTCCAATAGCAAATGTCTTAGGTAAAAAGTTACCTCTGTTATCTACATGCACTCCTACTTTTTTATTAATAGTTTTAGTCTTTGCATCATATCCTGTAAAAAATTCATCTTTAATTTTAGTATATGAATATTTAGCAATAGGAACTCCATCTACTGTAAGTTTATCACCAGTAGTAGGATCAACTAATTCTGTTTTTTTATAAAATGAAGAATCACTTGGTTTACTTATAGTCCATGCTTTTAACCTATAGTACTTATTCATGTACTCTCCGGTTTCTTGATCAAAACTTGGTCTAGTATAATGATTTCTATCAAACCATTCAGCAAATGCAGAACTTTCAGCTTTTGCTTTCATTACATCATTTGAATTAATCCAGTTATCAGCAGTTTCTATTGTTGCAATTGGAACATCAGCATCACCTAATGCATTATTAAATGCAGTGATATAATAATCAGTTGCTTGTGTATCAGTAAGTTCATTAAGTTTTCTATATAAACCTCTTAAATAAGTTGTTTCTTGACCAGACAAACCAAATGCTGTTCTATTGTTAGATAGATTTTGATATTCAGCTTTATCTTCAGGTGTCATTTCATTAAACTTACCTTTACCAATTATTTCTTCTTCAAAGTATTTTAATCTATTTGAATCTTCTTTAGATAAACCAGTTTTTCTATCAAACTGTTCTTGTGCTGCAACAATTTCTTCTTCAATACTTTTAAGTCTTTTGATTTGATCTTGACCTAACATTAAACCATTAGGTTCTCCATCTTTATCAGTTACTCTATTTACTAAATTATATCTTTGTTCATATAAATTAGCTAACTGTTTAGAAATATCTGACCCTTTTGTTTTTTCATTTATTTTTTTAATAGCATCTAATGTTGCATTTCTTTCTTGAAAGTATTCATTAGTATATGCTATCTTAAAGTTTTTACTAGTAAACTTAGCAATCTCAGATTCATATTTTGCAGAATCAGAATCTTTAGTTATACCCATACCAGCTAAAGTTACATTAACAAAATGATCTAAATCTTTTTGTACTTTATCAATATTAGTAGTGCTCTCATTAAATTTTCTAGACTGTTCTCTGTATGCTCTTCTTATTAATACTTTTTCTAATTCTTTACCTTGTTTATATTCACCGTTTAAATTAAACATGTTAAACAATTCATCATATTTAATTTTAGCAGCTTTTGAAGGAGTAAATTCATTAAGATCATCTAATTCAGTAAAGTTTGAACTATTAAATGTTGCCAAATCATCTAATGCAGATTGTCTTTCCATATATGCTTCAATAGAAGTACTTGCAGATATTTTTATTTCTTTTCCTGTTGCAGGATTTAATAAAACATTATCTTGTCTCCACATCTTTTTAACATCATAAACAGCATCTACATACTTCCGTTGCATGTATTTTTCATCAAACTCCCACCGAGCTTGCATAGCTGCTTTTATTTCATCTTTCTTTCCTAAAGTTCTAGCTTTTTCTAAATCAAATTCTAACTTACCTCTATCTGCTCTCCAGTTTTGAAATTTATCAAGATATGCATAGATTTGTTTTTCAATAAAATTTCCATGTTCATCTGTATCTGGTACAGTATCAATAAATAATACTAAATCTGCAATAGCTTTAGTATCATTATGATTTATTCCAACAGCATTTAAATAAGGTTGTAATTCTTCAGCTATCTTATATTGTTTATCTAAACTTTTAACTTCAGCATTTGATAATTTAGATTTCATAAAATTTACAAAAGATCCAAACATATCATTAACATTACCCATAGGAGTTGCAAGTGATCCCATCATACCTAAATCTCTTACATGACCTCTTAAATAATTATCTACTGTTTCTTCAGTAATTTTGTTTGAATTATAATTACCAATTTCTGATAAAATATATTTTGCTCCTTTAGGAATACTTGGTAATAAAAAATCTGATTGTTTTATTCCTTTAATATTATCTATATCTAACTTATTAAATAAATCATCTTTAAATACATCAATGTCATCCTGGGTAAATTTTTCAGCTTTTAAAACTCTATCAATTGTTTCTTCTAATTTTTCTTTAACATTTTTTTGCATTGTTATACTGTTTTCCATAAAAAACCCTTTAACAAATTCAAATGTCATTTCTTTAGCATTTTCAACATTATCTTCAACAACTGCTTTAATTGCTAATATTTTTTTAACTAATTCATTAGAAGGATCTAATGCAAGTGATCTTCTTACTTCATTCAAGAATTTTACTTCTCTCTCCATGAATTGTTTAAAATATTGAATTTTACCATTACCATCATAAGTCATAAACTTATCTGACTTTCTCATATCAGATAGTAAAGTTTGTACTCTTCTTGCAAAAACTTCTAACTCAGTTAAACTATTTATAAATGCAAGTGAACGTACTCTTAAGTCATCTTGTTCTTCACCTAAATTTTTAAATAATTCTTCTAATTCTTCTTCAGTTAAATCTTCTCCTGCAGTTTTATAACCTTTTACATAATCTTTTATATTACGTAATACATCTAATCCTTCTTTTCCTTTTAGTTCTTCTCTAAGTTTTTTAGGAGAATTTTTAAGTACACCAATTTGGAAAGTCATTTCATTATGAAACTTATTAATTGCTTCAACTAATTTTTTAGGTGTAGTATCTTTAAGTTCTTTAATATAATCTTCCGTATCTTTTTTAAATTCAGCAAATAATGATAACTGATATTTTAAATCTTCTATTTGAAAATCTTCATTAAGCATCATATTAACTAACTCATCTCTGGTAGTTGATGTAGATAAGTTTTTAAGATTAATATTTCCTGTTAAAGCTTTAATAACTTTTTTAATTGCAAAAATTAAGTTTTGTATAAACTTAGCAAATGCACTGTCATTATTTTTAACATTTTCAATTTCCATTGCAGCATCCATTTCCATGGCTGTAACAATTGCTTCTTCTTTAAATCTATCTGAATCCTCATCAAGTTCCGGATACTTATCTTTTACTTTTGTTAATGCATCAATTCCAGTATTAGTACTAGTGAGCTGTGAAAACAAATTTTGAAATAACTTTGGATTTTGAAATGCTATACCTTTAACTAATGGGTGAGCAAATTCATGTAATACAGATGCTGCAGTAAATTTACCTTCTATAAAGTAAATAGCATTATCATAAAAAAATGAAGATACATCAGATGTAAATGGTGTTGGACTATCTTCTAATAAGATTGCTGCTTCTCCTGGTGTAATTATAGAATATGAAACATTAAATGCTTTAGCATATTTTTCACCAAGTTTTTGAGCAATTTGTAAGTCTCTATTTTCTATTACTTTAGTTTTGTAATAGTCTTCAGTAAAGTTTTCATTAAAGTTATAATCATTATTATCTGTATCTACATCAAGATTTTCTACTAATACTTTACCTGCTCTTATATCTTCTTGTAGTTGTTGTTCTTCTGCTTCTCTTTCTGCAGATTTCATTTCTTTAATTTCTTCTTGAAGTTCTGCATCATAATACTCATCAATTAAAGATTGAGGAATAGTAATTTCTCTTTCTAAGTGATCAAAGTACTTAGTAAATTTTATAACTTTAGCATCATACTCAGCATTAATATCTGCAGCTAATTTATCAGCAAGTTCTTTTCTCATAAAAAGACCTGCTTGACCTTTTTCAAAAACTTGATTAGTTAAAAATTCTTTTATTTTAATAGGACAAGGCATAACTTAAATTATATTATAAATGTACTTATTTTTATTCACAATCTGATGATGTTCTTTCAATTGGTGGTTTACCATTAGGACTAATTGTTTTAACTATATCTGTAGGTTCACTAGTAGATGGTTGAGTAACAACTTTAGCTGGTACTGTAGGCATTCCTGGTTTTAGATTTTTTACTCTTCTTAAAGTAATAGATAATCTATAACTTCCTTTTGAATAAGTTTCTCCATCTATTGCTGTAGTTATTGCAGGTAAAAATCCATCTTGTTTAGAAGGAAAAGTTCTATGCATTACTTTTCTGTTTTCTCCATTTATTCCAAAAATATATGAGTCTCCAGAATTAAGAGGAGTAGGTTCATATTTTCCAGTTTGTTGTACACTAAAATTGCCACTTCCACCTATATTTAAAACAAGTACAGGATATCCAATAGCATCAGCAGCTTCATCTACATCATTATGAGCACTTATAAAAGTTTTATCTGTATAAAGATTTATTATAGCCCCATCATAATCAGTAGCATCTATACCAGTAGCTTTAGACATTAATGTTTTAATTCTAGGATTAATAGGACCTAATGGTTGACCATTAATAGATACTTCATAATAACCATACTTAGCACTACTTCCAGGTACAATAATATTTTTTATTTCAATAGCTTTATAATTAGGATTATTTGATTTATAATCCCATCTTAAACCTAATCCAATCATTACATTTGCACTAGTAGCTTTATTGGTTGTGGCTCCTTGTTTTTCAATATAAGGTTTAAGAATATTAAATAACTCAAGTTGTTCTTCTTTAGTTATAACATTTCTTTTAATTTCAACACCTGGAATTACTACTTCTGTTTCAACACTAGCAGATGGTTGAGTAAACTCTTCAGCTAATTTATTTAAACCAACCATAAATTTAAGATCATATCCAGAATCTGTTTTAGATAAATCTACAATTTTTTGATTAACATTTGTGTAACTAAGAGAACCATCTTTAGATATTGTAATTGTTAAATCTGGATATATAAAATCAAATGCATTTGCTTTAGCTTTAATTTCAGGTTTTCCAAGTTGTTTTAATACATATTGTTTATAATCATCTCTTGTTTGCTCAGATACATTTGATGGATTATAATTATATTCAACATTAGTAGATGGTTGTACTACAGGAACAGCATTTTTCATTAATAATGCTCTCATGCTATCATCTAATTCTTCAACAGTTGTTACTACAGGATTTGAGAATTCACTAGCAACTGGATTTTTATAATCTTTAGCTCTTGGTGCAACATAATCTTTAAAGTTTGCATTATTCTCATTCATTAGTAAATTATAAATAGAATATAAAGATTGTTCATTAAGAATTTTATCTTCATAAATATCTGCTGCTGTTTGCATTACACCTATAAAATCATTATATGGTAATGCTTCATTAAATCCATATTTACTATATCCTAAACCATGTTGATATATCATCATCATAGGCAACAGACTAAATAATTTACTAATTCTTTTATTATCTTCTATATTAGATACTTTCTTTACAGTTTCATCTCCAAGATCTTTTATATTTTGGTAATATACTTCTGCAAGTTGACCATCTTTTAATTCTTTAACATCATTTAATGTTAAAACATAATTTTCTTTAAGTACCTGACCGTGTATATTTCTTGTAACAACTTTAGGTTTAGTGAATTGATTAACAATTGGATACTTATGTTTTAAGTTAGAAAATTCTTCTACCATATTTAAAACCATATCAGTATATGAATAATCTTCCATACCCATAATTGCTTCTCTATTAAATGCATTTATTAATGCTCTTTGATTTAGATATGCTTCATATGCTACATCAGTTAATTTACTTTCATCTACACCTGCAGATTTAAAATCTGATTTAAACTTTAAATAATCTTTATTAGTTTTTAAAGAATCAATTGGATATAAATGTCTTTGATATTCTCTTTCATATACATATCTTACATAAGAAGATAAGTTAGGGAACATATCATCTTGAAGTTTAAATCCTCTTAATCCAGATTCTTTATAGTTACCTTCAAGTGTACTTTCTCTTGTGTACAGTTTATTTTCAAATTCATTTCTTAGTCTTTCCGTATCTACATATATATTATTACCTACTACTTTTGCTCCATTAGTAGTTCCCGCTACATTTTTTACGGTAAGTTCATTAAATTCAGTTGGAGTATCAGTTAAATTACCTGCTTTATCAATAAAGTGAGACATATAGTTTTGATAAATGTAATTAGGAATTGCATTTTTAAACTGTGTAATAAACTGACTAGCACCATCTTGACCTTTACCAAACTTTTCTGCTATTGAATTTGAGTTTTTATCTAGTAATTTTAAAATAGTTGAAGTAACAACATCATTATTTCTTAATTGGAATACTGGTACTACTAAATCTTTAATTAGTTTGTTATCAAAGAAAGTACCTAGTATTGACTTTTGTAATTTGTCTACTAATCCTGGTTCTAATTTTGATAATTCTTTAATATCTTCAAGTGATAAGTTTCTTTTAATTATTTCTTGAATTGTCTTAGATGTTTTAGTATCCGGATTTGCTTGCATTTTTAATACACTGAATCCTTTTGATGACTTTTCAATTTCTAATAAATGTAAGAAAGCTGCAATTGCTTGTGGTGAAGTACTATCATTATCAACTACATTTTGCTTTAATTCTTCTAATGAAAATTCTTTTTTATTTTCTGTTGCTGCTTTAGCTGTATAATAAAAGTTTGCATTAGATACAGGATGTTTTCCAATTGGTTTGAATATTTTTTCACCAGTTTCATTATTTACCATATAGGTAATTTTTGTTGGATCTATAGTACCATCTTTAATTTCTTTTAGTATAGTACTTGCTTTTTTAGTTTTATATACTTTATTTTCTGCAAACTTTATTTCTGTATCACCTTGTAAACTTAAAACATCTTTAACTTTTAATGCAGTAGCTTTATTAATTACACTGTTAAGATTCTTACCTTCTAATGTATTTTGTGCTGCTGTATATTTAGCAAACATTGGATTATAATCTTCAGGTACAACACCAGTAAGTGTAGCATATGCACTCTTTACTTCTCTTTGTTGTTTTGCATATTCTCTAACAAGTGGTTGTGATACAAACATAATTGCTTGTTCTTTAGGTACACCTGCTTTAAACAAAAATGTAAGCATTGGAATTAATTCATAGTTACCTTGAATAAAGAATATCCATGCATCTTTTTCAACATCCACAGCACCATTTAACATTTGAGAAAATAATTCTCCTATGTTATCCATACCATCAGAAGTTTCAGTTCCAGACAATGAAATTCTACCATCCTTTGTCATATTTGTAGGTAGTAGTATTCTAGTATCATAGTCAATTTTACCATCAATATACTTGTTACCTACATAACTTGACTCTTTATATGTTTTAGGCATTGCTGCACCAATAGCATTAAAGATAGGATGTAATGCATTTTCTACAGCAATAATACCTAACACTCTCTTACCAACCATGTTGGCTTCATGTTTATGTAAATTATAACCTGCTTCTAATACTCTAGTAGGACTAATAACTTTTTGATTTTTAAGTCCTGTTCTATTTTCATTATGTACATTTCCAAATCTATTGTAATCTGTTACATGATCTTGTAACTCATCGGCTATTTCTTTTAATAAATATGTATCATTTGGTCTAATTAAACTAGCAAAATTATCTTTTAGTTCAAGTATACCTCTGATTGTTGCTATTAAATTATTTTCAGATGCGGATTTTTGAGACTTAATTAAATTAGTTGCAAGTTTTTTACCTTCTGGAGTTTCATTAAGTTTATTAACTTTTTTAAGTAACTCCTCATTACTTAATTGACCTTTCACATAATTACCTTTGTAATCTATGTGTGGCATAAATGTAGTTAACTTATCAACATCAAAGTCAGCTCCTGATTTAGCAACAATTTCAGATGGAGGAATAATAATATTTCCTGCAGCTGGATCTAAAAATTCATATACTTCCATAAACTCCATAGAGTTTAATCCTTGTACTGGTATTCTTACAGCAGATAAAGTAACAGACTTTCTATTATCATTTAAGTCTAACCACTTGTCTTCTTTAATCATATCATTTAATCTAGCTCTTGTACCTATAGGTTGACCATCTAAATGATTAAGTTTAAGTAAGTTAACAAAGTCACCTTGTAAAGCAATAGCAACTTTCATAGCTAATGTATTACCAGATGCATCTTGATGATAGAAAGGTAAGTTATTACTACCCATGAATTTTTTAACATCAGCTACTGTAGCATTTTTAAATTTAGTTTTTTGATCCCATATACCATTAGTCATTGCACTGGATACCTGAACTAATGCTTCACCTTTAACTTTTTGTTTAATTAATCTTTTTTCAACTAAAGCAACAAGAATTTTTTCTATCTCATCTGCTTTTAAATGTAATGATAAATCTGTTCTTAAAGACTTGTCTCTAGTAAGACCAACCATTTGAATTAAATGTTCTGGTAAATCTCTTTTTTCAAGTTCAGCTTGAACCACATCTAAAAATTTATCTACATTACCATAATATTTATTATTCTTTACATCATGCTCGTATCCTATTTCATTAAGTAATTCTAATTTTAATAAATTACTATGATGATCTACTGCAGCTTCATATTCTTTTATTGCTTTTGTATTATCAGAATTAATGATTTTACCATTTTCATATAAATTACTAAGAATTAATTTTCTCAACTGTGTTGAAAAAACTGTTTTGTTTTTAAATTTAGATGGAACAGCAGTTACATTTTTTAAATAATCAACATAAATAGTATTTGGAGTAAATTTAATATCTGTTTTTAAAATCTTTTCGTCAGAGTTAGCATCATATATTTGATCTGCTTTACCATTAGAAGTTACACTACCTACTTTAGAACCAGTTTGAAATGTTAAATACTGAATGTTCTTAGACATCATTTGTTGATGTAAAGATTCTAAATCAGTACCTTCTATCATACTAGGAATAAGTGGCATAAGTGCAAATTTATGCATTGCATTTATTGGTGCTAACAAATCTGTATTTGCTAAGTGACCAAAGTTTTGCAATTTATAAACAGGAAACATTTCAGTTATTTCTGTTGCTTCTATTGGTTGATTGTTATTTATTTTTTGGAACAATACTTCTTGTGCATTAGACCAACTATTTTCATTTGTTTTTAATAATCTATATGCATCAAATGTGATCCAACCTTGACCATCACCTTCTTCCATATCTTTATACTTCTTAATTTCTTTTGCAACTCTATCTTCTACAGCTGCAGCTACTTTACTTTTATCAAGTACTTTAGAAAATCTTTTAGTATAATCTTCTCTTAATGCTTTTTCAAAATCTGGATAGTATATAGAAGTTCTTTCAATATCTTTTATGATAGCAGTATTAAAAGTACCATTATAACTAATAGGAGTGGCATTATGTTTTTTTGCATATGATGTATCAGCTAAATATCCATTTGCAAAGTTTTGTGCAGATATATCAGTTCTAAAAGTTCTACCACCAGAAGTTGCTCCAGTATTTCTTTTATGCATCTCCTCTTTATCATGATTGTATTGTACAATGTCACCATAAAATAAACTTGCTGTTTCAAAATTATGAATCCATGCATTATATGTATAAGCATCAACTAAAACTTTATCTTGTGCATCTTCAGTAATATTAAACACATTTAATTTTTCTCTAAGACTAGGACTGATATAATTACTTGTTGTTAACTTATATAAATTTTCACGAGTTTGATCTGCAAAATAAAAGGCAGTTTCTTTTTTAACTGTAGATAATAAAGTTGGATTATTTTTTAAAAAAGTTCCAAGATTAAACAACTCTTTATTTTTTATTGCTTTATTAATTGCAGCATAAATAAGTTCTTTAGTATTATCAGTTAATACATTATCAAATGCAGTAAACTCTTGACCAGCAATTCTACCATTACTAAGTTCTCTATTATAACCTACATAATTTTTAAATGTATCAAGATTACTATTACACTTAAATATTCTTTCTGCTTCAGATTCCATGTATGGTAAAAGATGTGCTGTAAATGCATAGTCATGTGCTATATTTTTTGCAAACATATCTATATCTACCCATAACCTTTCATCACTACCTTGTTTACCAGGTTTACCAACTATACCTCCATTAATTCTTGCTCCAAATGAAGATGACTTAGATGCATGTCTCATAAATTCTTGAACACCACCTTTAAGCATTGTATTCATTTCCTGAAGCATTTTACTATTAACATCTAAAGATGTAGTATTTAAACCTACTGCAGATTGTTCTACTTGTGTACCAGAATTCATAAATAATTCAAGATCTCTATCTTTTAATTTAGATTTCTTTGGATCTCTCATGTCAAATAATGATCTTAGTATACCAGATCTATTTGTAAAACTATTTATTTTTGGGTCTAAAAACTTAGTATAATTAAATTTATCTGATTCCCAAAGATCTGATAATTTTTCAGCATTGTTTAATGCATAAACTATCTTAGTAATACTGTTATTGTCTATGTGTTCAAATACTAAGTTTCTTTCAGCATTAAATACACCAAAATTAGATGAGTCAACACCATATCTTCCTTGTAGTCTTGCTAATGCTTCTACCTTATTTTTTTGTTTAAATATATCAGGACCAATAACACCTACAGGTATAGCCTCTGTTAATGTTTTAATTGGATTAGTTTTAAATTTACTAATCCATTTACTTACTAAAGCACTCTTTACTGGTAGTTTATCTTTACGGTTAAGTACTTTAACAGCATTAAAGATGTATGGTAAACCAAACTGTTGTATGGTAGATTCATCTTTCTTTAATGTATTTTTGATTATACCTATGTCATCTAAATAAAAACCAATAGCTCTTGCAAACTCATAGGATTTTGATATATCTAAATTACCATTTGCATCAGAAAAATCTTTTACTATCTCAGATATGTCAAGTGTTGGAATGTTTTCTTTACCTATTCTTTTAATATATACACTATTAATATCTGCTTTAAATTTATTTTGAAATTTATTTATAACAGTTTTAGTTTCAATTGATGCTTCAGTAACTTCAGAAGATCCCTTTGGATTTTCATCTGTCTTTTTAAAAATTGTAAACTGAATATATGGAACTCTTGGTTTGTTAAAATCTTGCCAAAATGAAGTTATTGCTTTTTGTTCATTTGGATTTTTAGAATTTAACGGATTAGCTAATTTATTTTCTGTCAACTGTTTAAACTCAGGACTGACTTTGCTTTCTTCAACTAATTTATCATACATTTCTTGTGGATCTTGTAGACCACTGATTGCTCTTACAGTATTATTCCAGGTAGTTCTAAAAGGAGCTAATTTTTTATAACCTAATTCATTATACTTTATTTTACCATCAACAACTTCATGTAAACTTTTAAGAATATAAAGTGTTTCTTTTCCAGCTAACTGAATTAAAGACTTTTCTCCAACTTTAGTATCACCATATCTTTCTGTATTGTCAGTATTATTTGGATCAAACAAATTACCTTCTTCATCTAATTCAAGAGTTGTATATTTTTGTTTAATTAAATCAAATGTACTATTTTCTATATGATATTGTATAACACCACTTTTTGAATTTCCATAATTATCTACAGCTGCTTGAAGTATTCTTACTCTATTTTCTAAAACTTCTTTAGTATTTTTATTTTCATCTTTATCATCAAGTTTTTCTAATGTAGATTTATAATGACTTAAAGATTTATTTAAATTAATATTAATTAGTTTATATAACTCATCTCTATTTCTACTATCTAGCAGTATAGCCAAAGTTCCTGATTTATTTCCTTTGATACCATTATCAGAATCAACCAAATCAGAAATTATTGAATCCATACTATCTTTAATTAGATTAGAATCTTGTCTATCTAGTACTTGATCAGTTAATGTTCCTGGTTTAACAATACCACTATTTCTATATAATAAATCAAACATTACATTATCAATAGTAGGAGTATACTTATTAAGATTTTTGTTTAAATATAAATTATCAAATAATTCTTGAACTTTTTTAATATCTCTAACATTTGTAACACTACCTTTTCCAAAAACTTCTCTTAAAAAGTTTAATATTATTCTAAATATAGTATTTCTTACTGGTGAATCAGGTTTAGGTTTAGGATTTTTTGCATACTCTCTAAATTCTTCAGCAATTATTTCTTCTATTTCAAAGAATGATAATTTTTTATTTCTTCCTAATTTTCTTCTTACTTCTTTGTATAAAGAGGTTTTTTGTTTTCTAGTTAAATACAATTGTGAAAATCCGTGCCATGCTTCATGATAAACATCAACCATAGAACCTTTATTTGCAATTTCTATAGTACCTAATGTACCGTTAAGTCTAGCACCATAAGTCATAAATCTTGCATATGCATCAGAATTAACTATGTTTACTGCTTCTTTAAAACCAATATGTTTAGTTAAATCTGACTTAGCCCACCATGTATGAGCATCTTTAATTTCAGATTCTGTTACATTATTAGTTAAATCACCCGACCTAGTAAAAAATAAACTATCTTCAGATGGATGACTTGTGTTTTTAGGATTAATTTTTTCTTCTATTTCTGCATCAATTTCTTCTTGAGACTTTGTTGGTTCAACAATATTTACTTTATCAAAGTCATCTGTTTCTCTTACATAACCAATTACTTTATCTCCTATTCTAACCTCAACAACATCTGTCATTACTTTTCCATTAAAGTCAACTTCTGGAAGTAAGTTTAAATTAGCTTGAGCAACTGTATCTAAATCAGTAATATTATTTGTATGAGAATAAAAATCTATTGTTGTTCCTTTTGCAGTAATAAATTTCCATTTAGTATCTGAACCAAAAGGTTTAGTAATTGTTCCTACTATTTTCTTATCAGACTTAAGTGTATCAACAATAACTTTTTTCTTTTCACTGGGCATTAAATTTTCTACATCAGAAGGTGCGGATAAAGTTTCAAAGAAATCATCTTTTTCTGCATCATTTGAACTGTTTTGTGCTTCTTCTAATTGTTGTGTAAACTCATTTGGAAGTGCAAACTTCATATATGAATTAAAAAATCTTGGATTACTAGTTACACTAGCATCTACCTTTGTATTAGGAAGAGTTTCAAGCAATGGAATATAAGGAATAAAATCTTCTGATAATTCTTTTGTATCTAAATTATAATCTTGATAACCATTAATGTTTAACAAGTCTTTATTATAAGTCATTTTAGCAGAAAAGTAATTACCATTTTTACCTGAAGCTAATTTTAATGCATCATATATTTCTGTGTATGCTGTATCACTATCTAACATAACATCAGTAAACTTACTATCGTATCCTTCTTGAAATGTTTTTTTTGAATAAGAAAAAATCAATTCATCTGTAACAGGAGTATAAGATAAAGTATGTTTTCTTGTTGCAAGAGATGCTTTATTTGCTAAAAATTGTGAATAAAATCTATATCTTAGTTCTTTACTTAAATTTTTATCAGTTAATACTGTTGCAATTTTTTTAATTAAATCATCTGTCAAGTTTGGTCTATCAATTTTAAATTCTTGACCCTCTATAGTAATTGTTGCTTCACCTTTTTTAAACTGACCTCTTGGAGTCTTAATAGTTTGTATTGTTTTAAATACATGATCTGTACCAAACGGATATCTTCTTATATTACTTAATGTAATTTCTTTATTGGTATATTCCTTTATACCTTGACTTACATCTGTTATATTAATTAATGGTATTTCACCTTTAATCAAACGTTGTCTAAAGTTATATAACTGTTTAAATTCTTCTTGTTGTTTTTTATCTAATTCTGCAACTAAATTATTAAATTCTTCTTTACTTAATTTAATTTTTGAATTTTTATCCATTAATGTTGCAAGTTCTTTTGCATTAAGTATCTGATTATCTTTTCCATAAATATCAGTTACTGTATATCTATCACCTTTTTTTCTTGCATCTCTTAAGAATTGATAAACTTGTTTACCACCTTCTTCTTTTGTAGTAATTGATCCTTCATCATTAAAATAAACTGGTTCACCTATTTCATTTGAAATTATCATTAAGAAAATTTCATTTGGTTTAGTTACATTAGGTTGAGCTACACCTTTTCTATTTAAAAATTCTGATCTATTTTGTAATCTTTTTGTTGTTTTATCTAACTCATCTGTATCAGCAGTATCTAGTCTTTGTGGTACTAATTTTAAAGTAACATTTTGATATACAAGTTTACCTAAATTAGGTGTAGTTCCAATAGTTTTTTTAAGTTCTTTAAGTGTTGCATAAATAACTTTTCTATTTACATCAAGTTGTTCATTTGTTGCAGCTTTATCTGGATCTACAGTTAAGAATTCTTGAAATGTAGTAGAAAAAGAGTCATAGGGTAAATAATCAAACAGATCTTTAGTAACAGTTTCAGAATCATTTTCTGGTACAACAAATGCATTCTTTTCTGATTGATCAATTAATTCTTGTTGTACATTAATATTTAATGTAGGATTAAAATAACTAACTACATTTAATAAACCCGCATCTTCATTCTTAAAACTTTTAATTAAAGGTCTTAACATATCTGTTGGCAAACCTAATTCTTCTAAAGATGGTCTAAATGATGCAGTACCAATTAATGTAGGTACTTGTTGTAAAAATTTTGCAGCCGTTTCTACATCACCTTTTGTAGCAATCTTATTAAATAAGTTTATCATGTATCCTTTAGAGTCAAAAGTTTTTCCTTTATTTTGACTATCTAATAGGTGCCCATAAATATTTGCATACAGTTTCTCAATTTGAGACTGCTTTAAAGAACAAGTAATTTTCATATTATTTACAATCTATATCATCCAACAAATCATCATCTAACTCTGTAATAGATTTAGTTGAAGCACTTTTTTCTATCTCATCAATTCTGTTTGTATCTTCAATAAAACTTGATGTTAAATCCGTAGTTTCATTTATTAAAGATTTATCCTCTGGTGTTAATGTTTCTACTGGTTGTTCTGTTGTGCCCATAATTACTTCTTTTAAACTAAAGTTATCATTCAATTCATTAAATGGTATACGCAATGTAATTGATTTACCTAGTACACTTGCAGTAACTACTTTATACTTAGTATCTATAGAGTCTACTACTATAATGTCATTCTGCATAACTGCATCTGATGTATTAGCAAATATACGAGAATCTTTACCATTAATATTATTTTTAGCAATAAGTTCTGTACCTTTTTCTAAATTTTCTGCCTTAAGAATAACTTCTTGTGGAGTAGCTAATTGTGATACTTTAGTTTTAATTGCTTCTGTAATTGGAACTACATCATCTGCAGTAACAAAACCTTGACTTACACTACTATTTAAATCAGCAATGATTTGTTTAACATCATCTATTGTGTTTGCTTTGTCAAGTTGATTCTGTATATCTTTTACTGTTACTCTATCAGCATCATTAATAAATCCTTCTTTACCTGTAGTATCTTCTGGTACTATTGTTTCTTCATCTTCTGATGATTCATTATCTTCCGGAACAACTTGTGATGGAGTTATAATTACTTCTTCTTTAGTTTCTCTTAATGGAATAATAGAATTAATTCTTTCTGCAACTGGCGCTTTATTTAATGAAATCAATGTATCAGATGTAAGTAAATTTTTTGCAGTAGGTTTTCCTGCTGACATTATTCTACCTGTTTCTGCTTCTCTAACCATTTGTATTGGTAAGATTGCAATTGCTGCATTGATACCTAACATTCTATTTAATAAGTTAGCATATGCAGTTTGTTGTAATTGGTAATCTTCTTCCTTAGAAAATTTATTATTAGGATCTTTAAAACCATCCCATTTATTTTTTTCTCCGGACTTAAGATCCACAATAGTAATGTTACCTTTAGTATCCGCTACAAGTAAATCTATCTCACCTGCAATTTTTAATTCAGTATCATATACTCTAATACCTTGAGAAACTACATATAATTCACCGTTATCTACTTTTGTTTTTAATTCTGATAATACTCCTTTAGGACCAAACAAGTTATCAAATGCTTCTCTAGTTATGTTATCTTCATTAAATACAGGTTCTTTACCATCAAATAGATTTTTAACTTGTGCATCTAAGTAGTTACCAGAAATTCTAGATTCTTCATATGTTTTTTCAGAAACATAACCACTGATAATTTTAAGTAAATTTTTATTACTAGTATCTTCTAATGTATTTATATTATCTAATAGATTTGTTAGATCTTTAGTAAGTTCATTATATGTAAAATTACTAAATCCGGATAATCCTCTTTTTCTTAACTCACTAATAAATGCATCTATACTAGTTTGATTAAATCCATTTGAACCAATAGTTAATCCAAATGCAATATTTATTCCCGATTGATCTTTATATCCATAAGGAGTTGATTTTAATTTTGATATTACATTACTAACTCTTTCATGTAAAATATCATTAATTTTATATCCTTCTGTAGATTGTTCAATACCATCTTGCATTGATCTTAACTTTTCAATTAAATCAATAGCAGTTTGCATTTCAGGAGTTCTACCTTGTTTAGCTCTAGTATTAATTAACTTATCAAAGTCTTTTATTAAAACCATGTAGTTACTTTTTAAAACTAAATCATCAGCTGTTGGATTTTTCTTATCTTCTAAAGTTTTAAGTAATGCTTTAAACCTTCTTTGGAAAGTTCTTAATTCTACTAAAGTTTTTATATTTTCAGTATCAAAAGTTTTACCTTGATATATAAACTGAAAGTTTTCTTTTTCTCCAGTTTCCTTAGTTGCTTGATTAACTTGTGCTTCTTTATTATACTCATCAATCATTTGTTTAGCTTCAACATTACCTTGAATAAACTTAATAAATAAGTTTCTTTCTTCATCTTCACTCATATTAGTAAATTCCTCATCACTTAATTTCTTAAGTTGTTTTTCTTGGAATAGTTTATATAAGTTATTATATAATGAAGCAGGCATTGATTCTATATCAATATCAGTTGTAATCGGTACAAATTCTTCTTTTGATTCACTTTCTGTTTTAGCAGCAGTTTCTTCTTTTAATGCATATTCTTGCATTATTTTATTCTTTGCCTCTTCATATCTATCAATGATAGGTTGTGCAAGTTCTGGGTTAGGTTTGTTAACCATTTCATAAATATCAGCAGATACAAAACGTTCTACTGTTTGATCTAATGACTCTGGTATTTTTTGATCAACATTAACATCTGTTAAAGTACCATCTGAATCTTTACGAATAATTAAGTTTCTGCTAACATTATCATCATTTTCTTGAATGAATTTACAATCAGCAAATTGATTAGGTAAAAGTTCATTATCAATATTTGAAAAAGATAAATTTTGACCATTTTCATTTTTAATAGTTTTAATATCTTCTCTAACTTCAATTACAGGAACATTAGCTAATTCTGCTTCTTTTTGTACATCAAGTTTATCTAACTCTTCTTGTAATTCTTTATCAAAAGTTTTTCTAATTGGTGTACTTTTTTCATCTTTTAATTGTGAAGCTTGTTCAAATAACATATAATACTTTTCATAGTCACTTGATCCTTCTGGTATAATTATTTTTTTAGTATTATCAAAAAATTCTGTTGGAGGAATTCCATTATTTTTCCAATTTTCAAATGCTTCAATACTAATATAAACACCTTGATTTGCAAGTGTGTTTAACAAAGCATTATCTGTAACTAAATCTAATTCTTCATTAACCATTTTATCGTACATACCACCTCTTTTTTTATAGAGGTCTTTCATCCATTGTCTATTTCTATCTACCATTTCTAAAAATCCTCCCGGATCATGTAATAGATTGATATATTTCATTAAACCTTTAGATTCATGATCTAACTTATGATGATCCATTAATAATGCAAATGATTCATCTACTTTTTGATCAAATAAATAATCATCATTTAATTCAGCTGTAGTTTTTAAATAACCTTTAAATGCTGATTCATAATCAGAAGTTACTTTTATTTTATTATCATCTGAAAATTCTCCTAATACATTATCTAATACAGCTTCAACTTCTTCATCAGTTACTTCTTCACCACCTTTTTGTTCTTGTAACATTTTTCTAATCTGATCAGTATTCTGATATCTATTAAAAAAATTACTAAATGAACTTGATCCTTTTTCTAATTTTTCCATTGCTGCTAATTTCTTTTCTTTAGAAATTAACTCTTGTTTTGATTCAGGATCACTTAAAGTTTTTAATGTATCAATTTCATTTTTAAGAAAACCAATTTCTTTTTTTAATTCTTTTGGTTGAAATATAACTTCACTATCTCTATGTGTCATAGACTTCAATGGTGATTGTTCTAAAAATCTACCTTGAATATCTACTTTTCTTTTCATTCCATCTTCAAATGCTTCATTAAAATAAATTGCATTTTCAACACCTCTATTCCATGCATGATATAATGAAACTGCATCTTCATACTCTGGAGTATTTTTTGGTGGAAGATTATCATTTGATATTGGATTAGGATGTTTATCTTGATAATACTTATATCTCTGTTCTATTCTTTCAGTTTTCTTTACAACATCATCTATTTTAGCTTGATACTTAGCACCTTCACCTTTAGGAATATTAGGAATGTTATCTTCAAACTCTTCAGGTGTAAGTTGTTTAAGTTCATTTAGTTTATCTCTAAATACACCCATTGCACCCATTTGATTTACATGATTCATTTGAGATAAGAAACCATCTAAATCAGCATCATGTGCTTCTTTCTTTGTACCAGTATTCTTAATACTTGCAACTGCATCTTGTGTTGCATAATTAAATATTTTTGAATCTAAAAAATCTTTCATGTCAATTGCATTAAGATTATTTACTACATTCTTGGTAATATTTAATTTTTCTGTTTTAAATTCTTGATATGCTTTTGGATTAAATACTCTATTGTATCCTACAAACATATGTGGTATAGCTGCATTAAGTGGTGTTGCTAACATACCCATGAAAAAACCTGAAGCAAAAGTTTCAAATCCTTGACCAGTTTTTTGATTTTTTAATTCTTCTTTATAATACTCACCTTTAGATTTTGCACCTTGTGATTCTACATTATATCTACTAACACCTTTAGCATATTCATGTGATCTTATTACTGCTCTATCATATGCATCAGAATAATATTTTTCATTTGCTCCAGAAATAACTTCCTGTAAACTTTCTTGAATACCTTCTGTAAAATTTGATTTAAAATAACCTACAGTACCTTTAACTGATTTATATAATGGTTGTCTTCCATAGTCTTTAACCATGTTAATAAGATTATTTTTTTTAAAAGCAAATAATTTTTTGCTTTGATCATAAACAACTTTACCCAAATTACCAAATTTACCACCACCTACTTCTGTAAATTCCTTAATAGTATTTTTCATAAATCCAGCAACACCACCTTTAGGTCCCATAATATTTGGGAAAGTAATTGCATTAGATCCATAAATTAATGCCGTGTTCCAATACAATGTATCTAATGAACCTTTCTTAGCTTCTTTAAGTAAAGCATATTGTGCTTTATTATCCGGTGCTTCACCAAATTTATTATAATATGCATTGTAACCATTATCATAAATTTGATTTTCTACCATTCCTGCTTCAAGTCTAGCTTCAGATAAAGCCATATTAAAACCTCTAACATCTTTATAAAAACCACCAGCAGTTTTATACATCTTAGCTAAATTAGTTAAGTTGTATACTTGATCACCTTTTTCAACAGTTTTACCTAAACTTGTTAATGCAGTTACTGTATTTTTAATTGGACTAAAATCCATCTTAGCAACATTTGCTGCAGATTTCCAAAAATTTCTTGCATCATTTATATTATCAACTGCTTTTAAAGTTGTATTAACTGCTTTATATCCATCAACTGCAATATCTAATCCTTTTATTGCTTTCATGGTATTCTTTGCAGCATTTGCAGTAGTAAGAAAGAAACTACCTCCTAATGTTTCAGGTGCAACTAATGTACCTACTGCTTCTTCTATTATTGCTTCAGACATAATACCTGCAGAATAACCAAAGTTCATTAACATATTGTTTGTAAAACCCATTACACCACCTTTGGTAGTTTGACCTATAGCAGCAGCATCTGCATATGCTCTTGCATCTTCAGTATCTGTACTAGTAAAATCTCCCTGTGCCATTTTCCATAAACTCTGTGGACCAGCAATGAAACCTCTACCAAACAATGGCCAGAATGAATGTTGCATCATTCTTTTATGGTCATCCCACATAGTAGTACGGGAATTAAATACTGCTTCATTATCTCTTAATGGTGAGAAACCAATTTTGTCAAATGTATCTTGACCATATGCTTGATATCTTTTATAGAATGCATTACCATCTGGACCTGCATCATAAGAATATATTTTACCATATGAACTTTTATCTTGACTAGTTTGTAGTTGACCTCTTAATTGATCTTTAGTACCTTTAACAAAAGCATTATAATCAAATGGTTTATTACCACCTGGTTTATTAGGTGGTGAACCTACAATTGCCGTTCTAACATTATGTTGCGGCATATCCAAACTACTACCAAAACTTGGAGTAACCGGGAAATTAATTTCTGGCATTTTTATTTTGTCACCTTCAAAAGGTGCAACACCTTTACTATCTAATAAAGGTGCATTTATTTTACCATATTCAGGACCTAAAGGATCTAATGAATTAAATCCTGCATCAACATCAGTAGTTGCCATTGGCTATAAGTTTATTCTGGATTTTCATATTATCTATCCATTGTGTAAAATCATCTCTACTGTTTTCCAAATTTGCTCCAAAAACAGTTGAATTATCTACTACTGTTTGATTATCATATGAATTTGTATTTGGGTTCCAAGTTTGATAATTAATTGTTTGCATATAATCACCACCACCTTTTGCACCTTTTTGAATAGTTAAATTATAATTAGGATTTAATGGATCAGTATAAACATAACCACCTTCATGATGATCTACATAAGATTGTAATGGACTTTGGTATGCAGTAGTATATAAACTGTTTGTCATATTTTTAGCATCAGTAATCATGTTCATACCATATGTTGATATATTTTTAAATTGCTCATAACTAATTGTTCCTGGACTATTTTGATTACCATCTTTATCAACATTATATACTTGAGTTTTTAACCATGTTAAATCTGGTTTAATAACTATAGCAACTTTATTTATTGAACCTGCAGCAAGTGGAGATACTGTAATTTTATAGTTACCCATTTTAGATTTTGCAGTATTTTGTTCATTACGCATTGCTTCATATACTTGTCTAAAAGTACTATTTAAATCACCATTACTATGGTTATCCCATGAACCTTTATTAAATCCTCTAAATGATGCTCTATTTTTAGTATTGTCACCCCAGTCTATATTATTATCTAAATCTCTGAATACTTCACCAGCAAATACTGATGTAGGTCCATGACCTTTAGGATTTACTAATATTGTATTTACACGTGGAGCAAATGTACCAGTACCTTCCATTTCACCAAACTGTGCCATTCCAGGTAATGGTTTTTTAATTCTACCACTTGTATATACTTTACCAGCTGCATTTACTAAAGCTTCATAATTATCATACATGTTTCCTTTAATCTTACCCATTTCATAACCATTTCTTAAATTTTCTGGTAATTGATGACGTAATTTAATTATTTCTTGATCAAATGCTTTTAATTCAGAATCATTTGCTTTATGTAATGCTTGTTGAGCTTCAATTCCATTTTTAAAATGCTTACCATTATTATATCTATCTTCTAATAACTTATGTTTTTCATTAGCCAACTTATCTATTTTTGAAACAATAATTTCATGTTTACTTTCTTGAGAATCAATCTTACCTTTCTTTTCCATTATATCAATGAATTCTTCTCTTGTTCTAAGATTACCTCCATTGTCATATAAATAATCAGCACCATGTAGACCTTGTTTTCTTAACTCTCTTTCTACTTCAAATGAAGTTGTTTTTCTCCATTCATGATCTTCTTTTAAATACTTTGTATAATCATCAAATCTAATTGCAGATTTTCTGTATGCTTGATATTGTTCACTATTTAAACCAGACTGTTCACTATTACGACCTAACCAAGTAGTCATTTCTTTTTCTATCTGATGTAAGTTTTTAGCACCAACTTCATTACGCATCCAATTAACACCATACTTATCTAATTTTTTACTAAAACTATCTAAAGAAATATTAGGATTTTTATCATAACCTAAAATTGCAGATGCTTCTTGTTGAGTCATTGAATGTTCTGTAACAAGTTTTTGTATTAAACCTACAGTATTTTTTAGATAAGGTATACCTGTAGTCTGTGCTTGAACATCATTTATACGTTTACTAGTTTCTTTTAAGTTTAACTTGTCAGTATGTGCTTGATCAGAAGGTTCACTGATTATATTTTGAAATGCTTCATATGGTACTACTTGACCTGTTTCTTCATCTAAGTAATGTGTTCCGGCAGCTATTCTTGCAGCATTCAAAGTATTTTTTGCATCACCTGCAACTTTTAATTTAACAGCACGCTCTAAACCTGCATTTCTTGCAGCAATTTGTTGCATACTAAATCTATTTTTTTCTTCTAATACAGCATATGGATTTGCTTCAATATCTTGTTTATAATTACTATAAGCAAATAATTGTGCAGATTCATTTAAATCTTTTTGCATTAATGTAGATGCCATACCATTATCTACTTTCCATCTTAAAGATTCTAAATCTCCATAAGGATTAACAAAACCGGTAGTTGTAGTAGCAGTACTTGACTGTCCACCATTTAATGTTTTTTGTTCTTCTTCAGATCTTGTTAATACTTTGTCATTAATATCTTTATTCATTTTTAAATCAGCAAGTTGTTTTTGTATTTCTGGAGAAGCAGTTTTATCATCTACTTGTTTTTGTAAATTTGCTATCTTATCAGTATACCCTTGTGAATTTTCTTTTAATGCATTATATCTTGCAGTACTTTTTTCTTTAAGTAAAGTAAAACTAGTTTCAAGATATTTCATTTCTGCAGCATTCTTGTCTCCATTAAATTGAGCAGCATTAGAATATGCATAATCTTTTCTATTTACATATGCTTGTGTTTTATATAAAGCTTGTACAGAAGGATCATCTCCTAATCTAGATTCAAATAATTTACTAAGTGGTTCAATTAATTGTTCACCATTTTTAGTTTTTAAAATAAATTTTCCATCTTTACTAAAACTTGGTGTTTCCATATTACCAAAGTCTTTTGCAATTTTTTGTGCTTTTTCACTTACATTTACATAAGGTGTGTAACTAACATTACCAAAATTCATTGCTTTGTCTGAAGTAGTATTTTTAAATTCATCTTTAAGATAATTTAATTCAGTTACTCCTGTTGCCCAGTATTGACCTCTTTGTTTATCATCATATGCAGTTTTTAAAGATTCAGCTCTTCCAACTGCAGCATTATAATTTTTAGTCCATGCCATATCTTTCATTAAACCTTTATCTTGATAAAATGGTTTAAATACTTGTGTAGCTTGATCTACATTTTGTTCTAATGATAAATCTAATTGAGATACTCTTTTTAAATTAAAGTCTATTCCTTTTATATATTGATCTTTCTTATCAGCATTTTCAGTTCTTGTAAGGTCAGCATTATAATACTGACTATACATTGTGTTTAATGCTTTCCAATTAGTATCATACTGACTTTGTTTAGTCTGTAAAATATTAGAATAGAAATTCAGGTCCGGTTGAAACGGCTGAAATTGAGGAATGTAATCTGTGACACCTTGTAAATACGTTGCCATAATTTGTCTTTATATATAGTATAAATATATTAAAATTTTTTAAGTTTACTAAATCTTAAAAGTTTATAATGTTACTGCAGGGAATACTGTGTACACAAAACCACCATGTTCAAACATCTGTCCACCCATTTTTCCATACTTTTGTTTGATTAACAATTTTTGAATTTCTATAGGTTCATCACGGATACTATCAATAAATGAATTTAATGTTTCTTGTTGTGCAGTTTTATCTATTGTCTTATCAGTAGGAGTATAATGTACTCTACCTCCAGAACTTGGATCAACTTGATAGTTAGGTGTCATTTGATTCATTGCATCTGTCTTCCACTTATTTGTAACTCCTGTGTTATAATTTTGTCTTAAGTTACCTCTTGCAGCAAGTTTAGAATTATCAAATTGTTGGTTTGCAATTACATTTTTATCATATACTCTACCTCTCATTTGTGAGTTTAACATAGATTCTTGATTAGCAATACCTGTTCTTTGACCTTCAAATTGATTTGCTATGTTAACATTAGTATTATTAACTCTAGCACTTGTATTTGCTGCTTGTGCTGCTGCATTACCCTGAATACCAGAAGTTCTAGAACCTAATTGTTGTGCACCACCTGCAAAACCTGCAGCTGCATCAGTTGCAATTGCGGCTTGTTCTGCTTGTGCAGCAAGTTCTCTATCTTTATTTTCAAATACAGGTCTTGGTTTTTCAAGTTTTACTGCAGCTTCCCATGGCATTTGTTTTTTTATACTAGCTAAATCACCAAATGCACCCATACTATTTACAGTATCTTGTAACCACCATTTTGCAGGTCCTGCAGGAGGAGCTGGTGGATACTTTGTATCAGGTGGTATTACTTCTTCACACTCTTTACAATTACCATCAGCATCTTTACCTGGATCATACTCAGTACCATCTTCTTTAGTACACACACATGTTTTTATAGTTGTAGATGGTTCACATGAACATTTACCATTAACCATTGGTTTATACGGACCTATTTTTCCAGTTGGATCTGTACATTGACATGGACCTTCTGGTGGTGGTGGTGGTTTATTAGGATCTAACTGTCTAACACCAAACTTTTTATCTACATATGATGCTTGTAATTTTGCAAGTAATGCAGGATCTTTTAATTGTTCTGCAGTAAATGTACCTGTACCATTAGTAGATAATGCTCTTTGATCTCTTAATTTCATTCCTTGTGCTGTAAGACCATGTGTTCCCCACATGTTTCTAATAGCATCTGGATTATTTTTTAATGACCACTCATACATTGCTTTTTGTGCATCACCTTCTGACATATTAGTACTTATACCAGGTATGTTTGTTTCCCAAGATTTTAAATAATCAGGAAGTGCAAGTCCAGTAGAACTAAATTTATCATCAGTTTTCATTGGAGTAACATTACCTTGTGTAGTATTTGCTTGTCCATATGGTGTAATAATACCATCTTTTGCTTTGTATAAGTTACCACCAAAAGCATATGTTCCATAAGTATCATAACCACCCATTTGCATACCATAAGCTGCCATAGGAGCTTCTTGCATCTGTTCCATGGTAGGTTGTTCCATAGTTTGTTCTGGTGCTTGTTCTGGTGCTACAGATTCTTCCATAGAACCTGGCATAGCAACAGGAGAACCATCAGGCATTTCTGTTGGTGCTTCACCTTCTTGCATATCATGACCTGCAGACTCTTGTTGTTCTTGTTGTGGAGATTCACTTGCTTCTTCTTTTGCTTTTTGTGGCATAAGTTGATCTTCACTAATTTTATTTGCTTCCATATATGGTTTAGCAATTTCTGGTATACCTTGTGGAAAACCTTTTTTAGATTCTTGTGCTAATGCTAATGCACCAAGTTTCATTACATAGTTTTTGATCATCATTTCTGCAGTCTTTCTGTCAATTGAATCAGAATTTGGATCTTGTAAAATCTTCCTGTATCTATTCATATCAAATTGCTTTGATAATTCTGCCGGAGTATAACCACCTTTCTTAACAGGTTTGTTATACATCTTTAGTATAAGTGGATCAGATATCATCATAGATTTAGTATCACTAAAAATAAAACTATCATCAGGAAGATTAAGTGGTGTACCTCCATTTACATGTCGTTTACCACCAATAGTATATAATGATGGCATCATAGAACCATCTATGTTTCCAATAACTGTTTCACCTTTCTCAGCTTCTAAATTAGCTTCTTCTCTTGGAACAGGTTGTAAAACTTTTTTTACTTTTGGATTAGGAACTCCCATATAGGAATTATAATCTGCACCACCCATTGCAGGAACATCATTAGCTAATGAACCTTGTACTTGGTATCCAACTTTTGCTTTTGGAACTTTTTTAATTTTTACTTTATAAAACATAGTGTAAATTTATAAATATTCTATTTCTCCTCCAGCTTCTAAGAACTGTTTAATTTGATCTTCTGTCATGTATGCTTCATCACCATCAAAATAACCACCTTGGTCATACATATTATCTTCATTAGATGTTCCACCGTATTGTGCAAATCTACCAGTACTATTAGCACCTTGTTCATCAAATCTTAACTCACCTCTTGCAGAACCAGACTTAGTATAATCTCCTCTGTCTCTATCAGTAGTTGCTGAATATAAATTATCTGCATTAAGATCGTTATACATGTTACGTGTATTTTTACGATTTTGTATATTATTCATCATTCCTGCATAACCTCTACCAAGTGCATTACCTGTTTGTAATAAAACTTCAGGATCTACTTCATACATGTTTTTTTGTTTAATATCTATTGCAAAGTCTCCATTAGGATTATAAACTTTTTCTGCATTTTGACTTTCAATTTGGTTTTTATCTATATTCATTTGTGCAGGATCTTGTGACATATTTCTAGCAGGTGCATTATTATTATTATTCATGAAACCTGTTAGAGAAGATGGATTTAAATCTTGTATACCTGGATTAAGACTAATCATTTGTACATCAGTCATTCCTTCTAGTGCTTTATTACCTGTATAGGTAACTGGTGAACCAACTTCTAATCCTGGTGATGCTTTAGGAATAAATTTATTTAATGCACCACCATCTCTAAGATGTCCAAAAGCACCCATATGACTTTTTATAGTATTTCTAACTTTTACTTTTTGATCATCTGAACGATTACCATATAAAAATCTTGCACCATACTTATTCCAAACATCTTTAAATTCACTTGAATTAATATTTCCTTTAACATCTAAATTAAAACTTTTACTTATGTTAGGATAAAACTCATGCATATATTTTCTAAAGTCATTACCTTCTGTAATATTTTTTGGAGGTGGAGTATATTGTGAACCTGCTTGATCAAAATCAATACCTTTAAAGAATTGTTTATTAATATTATTTAAGGCAATTTCTTTTTCTTTTACAAGTTTATTTCTTGCTGCATCTGTTTTAGCTGCATCAATTGCATTATTATATGCATTTGTTGTTTGAGTAATTTTAGGTTCTATATCAGATTTATAATATTGTTGAGCTGCACCTCTATCTAAGTTATTATAATACTGTTCTCTTCCTTCATTTGAATGATTAAATACTTCAAGTTCTTTATTTCTATTATTTTTATCTCCTTGACGTTTTGATTCATTTTTTATATTAGCTATTTTATGTAATTTTTTCTCTTCAGGTGTTAACTCTTCATATACATAATGCATTTCTGAATCTTTTGGATATGGATTTTCCTTAATATCAATATTATTTAATTTAGTATTTATTTTATTATCAACTTTACTATTACCTCTATTGTTTTGGTTTGTACCTTGTCTAGGGTTTTTATTATTAACAACTTGATTATTACTATTATTTATATTTTGTTTGTTTTGCCAATCTTGTAATTCCGCAGGCATTTCTATTTTATCAGGATAATTAGTATTCTGATCTATATGTGCTTGTCTTATTGGTAAACCTTCTTGTTGTGCATATTGATCTTCATCTATTGCAGATGTAAATTTATTTAATGCATTTGCTTCATTATTATAGTTTGCCATATCACGAACAGTAGGTGATTCTAAATTCTGACTATCTCCTGTTCCATACCAATCACCATTTGTTCCTTGTGCTCTATTTTTAGCATCATCTACCATTGCAGCAAACTCAGGATTAGTATTGTAATTATTCATAAAATCTATTGCAGAATTATTACTACTAATTTTCTGCATTGGTGCTTCTGATACAGCATCAGAATTATCTACATTAGATTCATTTACTGGTTGATCAGTAGGTACATTAATAGGTTCACCTGTAGCTTCATCAATAGGTTGTTCAGCTGTTTGTTCAACTGGTTGTTCAACCGGCATGTCTTTAATATTTGCATTTCTTTCTTTAAATGCATTTGACATCATTGCATCAGCTGCATCTTGACCTTGTGTTGCAAATATATTATTAAATGCTTCTTGTAATTGAGGACCATTGTTACCAAATTCTGCAGAAACATCACCATATTCTCCATATGCTTTTTGTGCAGCAAGTTTAGTTGCTTCTGGATTAAGTTTAATATCTTCTCTAACATTAGATGATTCAGATGGAGATACTGAAGAGAAATCTGGATGATTTTCTATCATTAAGTTAGAACCATCATCAGTCATTGGAATACCATTATTATCTAAAACTGCAGTACTTGTATTTACAACGTTAGAATTATATTTGTTTTCTCCTAATGGAATAGAATTACCTTCTGTATCTATTTGAGTTTGAACATCTTCACGTTCATTTAAATATGGATTATCTCTTGTTTCTTCTGGTACATCAATGCCATGTCTATTTAATCTTCTTTTATTTCTAGCATTATATCTTTCATCATGTCTTCCCCATCTATCATCACTATAGTTTGTATTATCATTTCCATGACCATTTCCAGAACCATTACCTTGACCATCAAGACTAATTAAACCTTGTTTTCTTGGATCCATTTCTGAATTATTAAAATACATAGTGTATTTTTTTGGATCTCCATTTAAACGTGATTTTCTTACATCTAGTTTAGTAAGTTGTGTACCAGGACCAAATCCTCCAGTATATGGTAAACCAGTTTTTGGATCATACATTTTTTTCATTTCTCCGTAAGAACCAACAACTTGTGGTAAATTACCTGGAAAAAACTTTTGTAAAAAATTTGGATTGTAACCACCTTGTTGTGGATAGTATCCTTGAGGATATTGTTGGGTAGTAGTATTTTTAGGTACATAATCAGCACCTACATACTTATGATCTGGATTATATCCAGTATACACTTTACCATTTTCAACTAATCTACTATAGTTTTCTCTATTAGCAGAATCAGGTAAACTTTTATCTCTTTGACCAACAGGTTCCATATATGGATTTGGTGAAGATGCTGCTTGTTCTTTCTGAATTTGTGCTAAAATTTCAGGATTGATTTTATCATATACTGCTGCATCTGCTTCTTTCTGTTCTTCATCAGTTAATTCACCACCACCTTGAAAATATGGATCTGTTACATCTTTAGAGTTACTATAGTTTATATCTTGTTGTGTAACATAAGGATCATTACCACCATATACAAATCTCATTAACTCAGGATTATTTGGATCTATAGTAGATGTATCTATAATACCACCTTCTTCGTGATACCCATAATTACCTTTATTAATTTGTCTTAACATTGCTTTCTGAGATGCAAGTGCTTTTGCTGCTTTTACTTGTGCTGGTGTTTTTGCTACTTTACTAACTACTTTAGCAACTTTTGGTGCTACTTTACTTGCAAGTTTTTTTGCAACTTCTGCAGATAATTTTCCTGCACCAAGTATAGCACCTGAACCAACTGATGTTGGTGCAAGGTATTGCATAGGTCCTACATCATTATAGTTATTACTTTGACTATCAGCCCATTCTTTTTCTGGATTTGTGTTAACCATTTTTTCATACCATGGTTTTGCATTATATTCTTTTACTCTTTGATTAAAATGTGCATTAGTTTCACCAGGATACATTCTTCCTAATGTATGACGTTTTTCACCATTAGGTCCTATAGTAGGATTACTATTTACATTTTTTGCACCACCTTTAGATGGCATATATGTTGGATCATTTTTTTTCCATTCATTTTCAACAGGATTACCTGTCCACACATCTTGCATTTGTGTGTACAAATCATTATTTTTTAAATCTGTTACAAAAGCAACATTACCAATTTTTATTCCTTGTTTAACATTAAATTGATCTTTACTTGCATAACCAGTTTTTGGATCAATAACAACTTCTTCATTAGATTTAATTGGTGTTGAATTACCTGTATTAGATTTCTTATTAGTATTACCTGTTCCAGAACCAGAACCAGATCCACTTCCTGGAACAACTTTTATTTCAGTAGCTTTTTTATTTGGATCAACGGCTGTTGTAGTTGCTGTACTTCCCGGAGTTACTTTTGCTACTTCTTTTATAGCTTCATTATTAACCGTTGATGCAACATTTTCTACTATAACTCTAGCAGGTGACTTTTTTATTTCAGGTGCACCATAACCATAAAAACCTATACCAGAACCTTGTTGACCCGGTAACATTGCACCTTGTCCAAACTCTGCAGTATATCTTCTTGGTCTACCAAACAAACCAGATCTTCTTACATCTAATTTAGTAATAGGAGGCATACCATTACCATAACCAAAATTAGGCATACCTTGTAATCCTTGCATACCAGGTATCACACCTATATTAGTTTGTCTTCTTCTTGGAGTATACATTACTTGACCATTACCATAATTAACATAACTAGGTACATGAGGTGCATAAGGATCAAATCTTTTTGGAAAATTAGTTACATGAGATTCATTAGGATCAAATATTTTTGGATAATTACCTCTATCAATATCTTGTTCTTGTGTAGCACCTAAACCATCATATGATCCTGCATCAATTTGTCTTTGATTTTCATCTCTTTGTTCTTGTCTTGGAAAACAATTAGTAATTACTTGACCATTAGGTAATTGTGTAGGAAAACAACCTTCTGTATTACCACCATACTGTGCTTGAGAAAGTCCAACCATTGGTTGATCAAAAATACCATGTGTTGTATTTGCATATGCTTCTAAATGATGCATAGGATTTTCTGGATCTTCATCCATATTAGGATACATACCACCTTCTTGTGCCATAGGATACATTGGTGGTTGTTGTTGTTGTATCATCATCTGTTGTTGCTGCATCATCTTATCATACTGTTCTTCTGCTTCTTTTTTAGCAATAGCAATTTGACTTTGATTTTTTACTGTACCAATAAATGCTTGTAAATTATTTGTTCTAACATTTTGTCCAGTAGGATCTGCATCATTAGACATAGGTTTTTCTTGTCCACCCATTTGTTTCTTAACTAAGTTAAGAATTGAATTAACAAACTTCCTTTTATCAGTTTTATATGTACCACCTTTTTTATATTCTGATGTATCTGCATTAGGATCTGGTACACGTTCTGCATAATTAGATGCTGTGTCAGTATTATTTAACATTCCACCAGTTGGATCTGGGTATGCTCTATCTGCAACAGTCTGTGTATTTTGTTGATTTATATATTGATCCATACCTGTATTATCAGGTAAGTATGTATCCATACCAGGAAATTGAATTGGATAAGTTTGTGTATTCCAAAGTGTATCATCTATACTTGCACCTTCATCTGCTCTAACTAAACCACCTCTTCTCATTATAAGATCAGATTCAAGAGTTCCTAAATCTTCATTAGCAACATCTAAACCATCATCTTCTTGTGCAATATCTAAACCTGCATTACTTGTGTGATCATAATTTAATGTATCTGGAGTTTCTTCTTCTACAACTTCTTCTTCAGGATTGTCTACAGTTTCTGTTTCATCTGGATTTTCAACACTGTCAATATCTTTTTGTTTTTGATCTTCTAATAATCCAAAAATTTGATCATAAAATTGACTAGCTTGCATTGGATCTAATCCATGTACAGTAGCAAGTTTAACAATCACTTGTTCTTTAGAAATACCTTGAGATATATCATTAACAACTAACTGAGTCAATTGTTCTTGAGTTACAGGAGTTTGCTCTTGTTGACCTGGGTAACCTCTTTCATTTACATCAAGCATACCACCTTCTTGTTTTTTATGCAAAAACTTACCAATACCATCTTGTGCTCTGTATATTCTTACTTTCTTTTTCATATTATTAGTTCTATTATAAATATAATAAATTTTAGTTTAATACATAAACTTGAAAAGTTTAGTTATTGGTATTTACCTGTCATAAAGTTATATACCTTCTTTGATTGTGGTTTAGCTTTAGGTTTAGATTCTCCATATAAAGTAGGAACAATACTATTTATAAAACTATTTTCTGACTTTTTAGCTTTATCTACAGTTTTGTTAGTTTTTTCTTGATCATTAATTACATCTGCAGTCCATTCATTTCTATTTGTAATAGGATTGTTGCCAGAATATCTTTTGTAATTATTTAACATTCCTTTTTTATTATTATTTACAACACTCTTTACAAATGATGGAAATTTATTATATACACCATTATATGCATAGTCAACTAATAACATTTGATTTTTTTGTGGTAATTTATCAAAAGTACCTTCACCATATTTTGCATCAGTTAATCTTTCTGCTTCTGATTGATGTTTTAATACATCTTCTTTTTGTAATGCTAATGCTTCTTTTTCAGTAAGTCCACCTTTGTATTCTGAATTATTTGCTAACTTATGTCCATAAGCAATTGTTTTTGCACCACCTTCAACACTAGCATGTGGATACCATTTATCATTTTTATATCCTTTTTTAATACCATTTTCTAAGTATCTTAAGTCACTCAAATATTTTTTCATATGAACAGGATCTAAATCTTGTGGAGATTCTGTATCCATTATTTCTGTATTAATCATCTCTGTGTTTATATCACCACCTTCAGAATATGTATCAACTTCTTCAACAATAAAACCTTGATCAATTAAATCTTGTATATCTTCATCTGTAACATTTGCTTCTATACTTTTTTGTTCACCACCTAATTTTCTTGCTCCACGTAAACCAGCTAATGATCTTGCAGCACCAAATAAATCTAATGGAACTGATGACATTCTATTAGGTTTTTTATGATATACATTATATATGTCATTATAAATATTATATGGTGCTTTATATGGTGTTAAATTTTGATTAATTAATGAACCATATGAACCAGGTCTTGTTGATAATGCAGATGTTCCATATAATAATGCTCTACCTGTATTTTTTAAAGCATTCATTCCTTGTTCAGTTTTTCTACCTCCTGAATTTATATAGTCACCTGCATCTGATATAATATCTGGAGTTAATGACACAGATTGAGCCATACTTCCTACTCTTAATGAATTATTAAGAGTTGCAGTTTCTTCTAATGCTCTTCCAAGAGTACTAGTACTTCTTGATATACCAACTAATGGTTTATAATTAGCAGCAGATTCAACAACATTACCAAATCTATTTAATGCCCCAAGCATGTTAGCACCAACTGTTGTTGCTGTGTATGGTAAAAATCTTGTAGCATGCATTAGTGCAGCACCATAATTTCCTTGTCCTGTATTCCATGCAACTTTATCACCTGCATCAAAAGGATTTGGTGTATTAGCAATTTCACTAATTTCTGATCCACCTCTTAATGATTTCTCTGGATTAATACCTCTTCTCATTGCATCATTATAATGCCATGGCATATTATTAACATCTCCTGTTGCAACAGAATAATGAAAAGCAGCAAATGGATTTGTTACCATATCCCAACCTCTTTCAATATAATCTGCTGTACCTTTTTTTGGTACACCTCTTATAGTACCTTGATTAGCTTTTACTGTAGCAAGACCCATTAAATAATTTTTAGATATTTCAGCTTGTTGATCTAAGTTTTTACCTTTTAGTTTATTTATATATTTATCTTTATCTTTAGGTGTAAAAGCTGTATTATTATAAATACTGTTTTTATAATTTATAACTAAACCATGTTCATTATTTACATGTTTAACATATTGATTCATTTTATATGGTGCATCAAGTGCTGTTCTTTCTCTAATATTAGGAGTATCTGTAGATTCAGCTGTTGATGCATATACTTTTTCTATTGCTCTTGGTGTACTAGTTGGTACAGCTTGTGCATTTAATGTTTTAGTTCTTGTACCTTTTGGATCACTGATAGCAGTAAACTTATTTCCGGTAGATGCATTTTTAATTAACCAATTACCACTTGCATCTTTTTTATATGTAGAATCTTTTCTACCTGCATATGTATATGTTCCACCATCTTGCATTTGATTTAATGAAGGTACAGAAATATCTCCACCATTAGAATATGCTGGACCATTAGGTCCTACTTTTCCATCTGCATCTACCCAAGCATCTCTAGAATCATCATAGTATGCACCACCTTCTTTATATTCAGTTTCATCTACAGTATATCCTTCTGCTCTATATGCTTCTATTTCTTCTGGAGTTAATTCTGCTTCTTCATAACTACCACCTTCTGCATAATATTTAGCATGTGGATCAAATACTTTATTCTTTCTAGACTTAGGTATTTTAAATAATTTGTTTTCTGTAAACAATCTATTGGTTGCATCTAAACTTCTAGAAAACTTTTTAGATTTTTCAGGTTTATCAGTAGGCATAGATACAGTACCACCTTTTCTTTTTTGAAAATCTTCAGGTTGTTCTAACTCAGGTTGTAATCTATAGTTAGTAGTAATTTCTTCATTAGGTTTTAAATCTCTTGATGCAAATAAATATCTTTTATTATTTATTTTTTCATTATATGCAGTAGGATTTTCTTCATTATGATTATGATTCCTTCCTATTTCTGTAGCAGGTTGATCATTAACATGTGCTAAACCAATTACTTCTCCTTTTTTATATGCAGCTTTAGTAAATAAACCTTTACCAGCTCCTTTTATGTTAGACCTTTTTGTTATATACTTTTTCATTACCTTGGAGATATTTGATTTTTAGTATTTACTAATTTAAGTAACATATTGATATCACCAGATACATCTTTTGTAAGATTAAGGAAATTTATATAATGTCTAAATTTCTTTCTTTGCATTTGTGGTTTATTATAATCAATATTAGCAACATTTAATTTTTTCTTATAACCGTTAGCTTCTGTTATCCAAATGTTTTCATTATCATAATTTCCTAATAGTAAAGTACTTCCAGGAATAACAGGACCTGTAGGAGGATAATTAGAACCAATAGGAAACTCACCTCTATCTCTTGTTATATCCCAGTATTGATTAAACTTATATTTGTTTTCTTCTTTAGAGAATAAAATATCATATGAGTTTTGATTAACATTTAATTTAGGATAATCTAAACTTAAAGTTACATTATTTTTTGGAAACAAATTAAGATTCAAATGTCCTGATACTTGTTCAGTATTAAATATAACTGCTCTATCAAAATTAACATCAAGTACATGATGTTGATCTATACAATTAACTTCTGATCTTCTATAACATTCTAAAACATAATCTATACTTTTTAATGTAGTAATTGTTTGTCCTGTAATAATTGGAAATTCTATTTCAAAAGGAAATGGTGTTCCGTAATAATTACAGAAATTTGCACAAAGATCATTATGTTTCCATATTTGATTAGTCTTTGTTGTTAAGAATTTTCCTTTATTAGGGATAACTAAATCAGGATGCCAGTCATGATAAGATAACCAGAATTCATTTTTAGGATCAAAACTTGTAGTCCATGATGCATCTTCAAATAATAATTCATCACCTAATTGAAACTGACCTGTACTTCCTTCTATTTGGAAATAATCTCCTTGACCTTTTTTCTTACCGGTAGTAATTAATGGTACATATGTAACTGTTCCTACTGGTCTATCTGTTTCCGGTTTTAATTTATAATCTTTTTTACAAAAATATAAGATAGAGTTTTCATTATCATATAATGTTTGACAACCTATACCTGCTACAGGATTATCTTTATAAGGATATTCAGGAAAATCTTCCGTAAGTTTATATGGTAAAAATAAATTAAACCACCACTTTAAACCTATTTGTGATATTTCTTTTAAACCTCCAGCATAACTAAATATCTTACCTTGGTTTTGTGAGATGTAATAAAGTCCAGCAGGTGAAGATATAACACTTAATCTACTTTGAGATGAACCATACTCATATGGTACATCAGCATTAGTTACTGATTGTCCTGGTTGTGAAAATAAACCTCCATCACCAATAGTAATTTTAGTACCAATTTCTGTTTGAAGTGTGTCAACACCTTGATACATTAATGGACTAGCATTTTTAAATGTAATAAATAAACCACTTTTATTAATAGATTTAACACCACTAAGTTGAGACTTAAATTGATTATAGTTATTTGCTAAATATATAAACCATGCATCATTATATGAATCATTTTGTTGTGGATTAGAATAATATAATCTATCTGGATAGTATACATAACACAACTGAGATACATTTGGGTTATAGTTTCTATTTTGCAAATTACCTGCAGAAGAATATTGTGCATTTGATTTAGATATACTTAATGAATAATCATATCTATATACATCTCCTTTAGCAATTACATCAGGATTCATATTAAACAAAGCAGGAAGATCAGTATAGTTATAAGGATCATAAAATCTTTCAGCTTCTACTGTAGTTGGTTTTCTAAAATCTACTATGATATCACTTTCTACAAAGAAATCTCTTACAGATGAAACAGCTAAATAGAAAAATGATTCTTTAACTCTAAATGTACCTGGATAATTTCCATGACTATCATCTTCATAGTTATAGTTTCTATTATCTAAATTATAAAACTTAGTAGGTAATGCTCCAGTTCCAGGAGTAGGATTAGACCAGTTTGTAGGTGCAAGATCTGTTATATCATATGCTTTAGAATTTGCCCAAAATCTTGGTTCAGGAACCATTTGATGCAATAAATAATTAAATTCAAAACCATCAGGTTGACCATATAACCAATCATAGAAAAAGAACATGGTGTTTTTTTCAGTGTATCTATTTACATATGTGTCTCCTCCAAAAAATACTGGAGTAGCTAAAATTGTTTTAATATAAAAATTTTCATTTAAACAAGTGTATGAACTAAGAGCAGTTTTATATGTACTTGACTTTTGTTCACAAGGAGTTATTACTACTTGTTTAATTGAGTTAAGTTGTCCATATTGATTTCTTAGTCTTACTTTTATACCTGCATAATGACTTGCAATGTTTTGTGCAAATGGTATACTGATATTATCAAAACTTGGAAACTGTGCTCCAGTTGGATTTGCTGGTGGTCCCCATGATTGTCCAGCATTACTTGCATGATCATTTTGAAAATATCCTAATGTAACTAATGAATTATCAATATAATTACCTGCAGCATCTTGAATAAATGCTGGACCAATATTTGCACCTGTCGGAAATAATATTGGATTATAGTAATTACCAGTTTTAGTTCTTACAACAACTGTAGGAGATCTTTTAAGATTATTGATACTATATCTATAAGGTACAGTAATAGGTGCGTTAGAACTGTTATATACGTTTCCTAAATAATATGGAACTTCTTGTATATTATCTCTAATATAAAAACTATCTTCCATTTTAAATCTTTGTACTTTATTTATTAATGGAGGTAACATATTATCATAAAAACCATGACCAATTTGTTGTAATGCATATTGATCATATCTAATAGATGCTTGAATTACTTTTAATGCAACATCAGCACCTTCAGAAAAATAATATAAAAATTTTGAAATACCACCTAATACATCAAATGCTATTTGAACTGGAGCAGGAATATAGTCAGTCCAAGTTAATTCTCTATCTAATGCTGGAGCTGTATATGTACCATATTGACCACCATTTTTATTAAAAGTATTTAAATAACCATCTAAAAAATCAGTTCCTGTAAAAGCGTCAAGTATACCTTGACCACTATTAAAATATGCATTATATTTTTGTTGATATATAAATCTAGGTCCTAGGGGTCCTAAAGTATATGCATTCCATTCTGCACTATTAATAGATTGACTAACAGTAGTTTCTCCATATATAAGTTGTTCAAGTTGTCTTTGTTGTGTAAAAGATGAACCTGGTTGATTATATACTCTTTTACCAATTATACTTATAATAGCTTCACCTATACCAACAAGTGTTGCAATTAATACAGCAGCATCAGCTAAAAGTTTCCATTTTGGATGACCATTAGGTTCTGCAAAATATTGAGATGATTGACCTTGTAAATGACCATATAATTTTATTTCAGTACTATCTAAGAAAGGTGTACTAAACATTAAATCTGGTGAATGGAAAGTAATAATATCAGTTGGAATAGTTTGATTATCTACAACTGAATAATCATTAGGTTTATGTGGCATTCTAATGAATGGATCATTATATGCATAGTTATTATCATTTGTATTAAATAAGTTCATAGGAGGTATGATAGTATTAAAAGGATAGTTAGGATATAATCCTATTCTATTTCTTTGTACTGATCCTTTTATTTCATATGTTCTTAAGTTATTTATCATTCCTTTAGCAATGATACTTTGATTACCTTCTCTTGAACCTCTTAATATTTCATAACCTACAATTCCTGTTATATCTACTCCATCATTATCTTTTGGTAAAATAATATTTTCAAATCTAACACCCATTAATCTAATTGCTAAACCTTCATTAGCTTGTGGATTTGGTGGACTTGTTACTGTATTTTTTCTAAAGTGAACTGTATTAACATTTAAATAATTATCTGGAAATTTATGATGTCTAATTGGTTTACCACATAAATCATATAATCCTGATTGTCCAATTGGTCCTGTCCAACAATGTGAACTTGAATTCCAAATTTCTGGTATAGTATCAGGATATACTTCAGTAGATTCCCAATAACCCATATCTCCTGAATCAAGTATAATACCACCATCATCTGTTGTAGTTCCAATTAATGTTGGTACTCCAGTAGAACTTGCTGTGTTATACATTTCAAATAATTGATCTGTATTATCTAATGTATTTAAATCATTAATATTATCAGTAGTTTCATTACCAGAAACATTTCCATTAGTAAAGTTTCTTGGTGGTCTTCCTGGAATATGGTATGATGCAGATTTGTCACCAGTATCATATATCCAACGGATAAAGAATGCATATACTTCATCTCTTAAGTAACTTGTTTTATTACCACCTTTAGTATAATAGTTTGATGGATATTCTACTGATGTCCATTTAGCACTAATTTGATTTGCTAATGGTTGGTAGTTAAAGTCAAATTTAGATGTTGGACCTACTCGTAGTAAGTAACTATTTACTTCTGCAATTTGATCTGACTTTTCAAAAATTGGAGTTTGAATAGGTATGAATGATAATGGTACAGTTACTAAATCCATTGGTAACTGATCTATTTGTATAGTTCTTGTTTTAGTTGAATATATACCAAACTTTTTTGCTATAGTAGCTTCATTTACATTTTGTACTATTACTAAACTAAACTCACTAAAATTAACTGAGTCAGCTTCAACATCTATTACAAGTGATCCTCTTAAATCATCTGGATGATATACAGGTTGTGAATTACTAGGTGAAAAATAATCTGTTACTTTAATACCTTTTATTAAATAAGCAATTACAGCAAAGTAAGTTCCATTTTTTAATGTACCTCCACCAGGACCTAATCTAGTTTTAAGACAAGGTGTATCCATTAATCTTGCTAATCTACTTTTTTCACAATCTAATTCATTTATATTAGTACAAGTAATACATGAATTTACAGTTGGACAGTTAGGTGGCCATACTCCGGGTACTAGTTGTACACATCCTACATTATCATCACATAGTTGTTTCCATTTTACACCTGGCCAAAGTATTTGATTACCTAAATTATCTACATAATAGTTAACAGTAGATGGATTTGTAATTGGTAAACCTAACCAAGTATATTCATTTGGTAATGGCCATGTTTGTGGATCTCCTACATTTATATATCTGTCAGGATTTAAACCATCTGCCCAATATGCTTGCCATGAACAATCTTCTTTTTTTCTAGATGATCCAGATATAAGATATCTTTTATCAAAACCTAAACATGCATCTTGTACAATAGGTCTATACAAACAACTTGATTCTTCTAACAATCCTATTTCTGACATTACTGGTATTCCAAGTGCATTGTGTCCAGCTGTAAATATTAACCAATTACCTGAAAACAAATGTATTACACCAATAATAAATTTTTGTTGTGCAATAAGTGGCATTGTACTTCCTGCTGTAGCACAAAGATAATTTGATGTATCATTGGATAATGAACCTAAGTCACCTTCTTTTGAATTGTTTACAACATTCCGTGCATGCGTCCACATACCTTCTCCAACAAAAGATGGATCAGAATCTTTATTTAAACCTTTAGTAAAACTATGATTTAATTCTTTTGATGTATTCTGAAATTGTCCCATATTATATTAATCTATTGCGACCAACATAAGCACTAGCATTTGAATAACTTTTAAACATATCATAGTACTTGCTATACATTGCTCTTCTATTAGTCCACCACATATTTTCTAGTTCCCTAAAGTTAGGTGTATTAACTAAACTAAGTGCAGCATTTCTTGATGCTTTTAATTTTTGTTCTATCAATCCTAATCTTTGAGCAACATCTTCACCATTCATATATAAGTTTTCAAGTATTCTTTGTTTAAAAGCATACTCATAGTACTCATTGATAAGATCATGGTCTGGTACAAGTAAATTTCCTTGACCATCTTCCATTGCACCTTGGTAATTTAAATATACTTTACAAGTATCTAGAGTAGTAAATAAAAATCCTCCTTTAATCCAACCTTCATTGGCTGAATTTACATATAAGTTTGGACAGTCACATTCTATTTCTTGACTTGATCTCATTCTTAATGAAATAAGATTAGAATATACTCTTGTTGTTCCTGCAGTTAATACTTGAATGAGTTCATATTTATCTCCTTTACAGTTCATGAATACTCTTGGTGGTATACAAGTATCACCATATGGGTTTAAAGGATCATATGCAACAGGTATTGGATCTACTATAGGATGATTAAGATCACAACCTGCAGTATGATTACAAGGATTAGCATTACATGTTCTACAGTTAACACTTATTGGTGAACATACATCTACTGTACTTGGTACTTCTGTATATGGTACTTCTTGTATATTTGTTCCACCAATATCATAACCTGTTTTAACAGTAACATCACCACAGATCATTGCATAATTAAATACATAAAAATCATCAGGTAGTTTTACTCTACCATGACATACTTCTAATATAACTTCCTTAGTTTGATTTACTCTTAAACCTAGATCATAATTTAACTTCTTAGCTAGTTTAATAAGAGTTTGAGGCTCTATCATGTTTTCAAGAGCAAAGGTGTTTAGATCTACTGAAACATCTTCTAAAAGTTGATCAAAAGTTCTATATCTAAGTGTGTAATTAAAATCCATTATCTTAAAGTATTTTGACTATCATCAGGACCATCAGATGGAATAGATAATGACATTGTTAATTCTTTAACTACATATTGTTCAGCTTCTGAAAATAAGTATTCTGGTAATGCAAATTGTTGATCTTGTTTTACTTGACATTCAACTGCATCACATGTATCTAACTTACCTTCAAAGATTGCTTCCATTCTTATTGCATCCCAATCTATATTAGGACAATAGATATATCCATTTAAATACCAAAAATATTTTCTTGTATTATATTTCCATGTAGTTGTTCTTATCATTGATACCCAAGTTCCCGGATCTGTTCTAAACATTTCTATAGAACCATCTATAGAAGATGTAGTACGTATAATAGGACCAAATACACCATCAAGTATGGTTGGTAATTTTTCTTTTGACCTTTTAAAATAACATTCAGAATAAACACCAAGACATCCTGCTTCTACTTTATCTACATCTATTAATTCAATATAAGGTAATACAGAGAAGATAGAACTAATTTTCATTAACCTAAATTGATTGTCTTCTCTTTTAATAAGAGATTGAGAATACTTTAGTAATGAATAATATATAGTTCTATCAGTTAAGAAAGGATCTTCCTTAACTGCTTTTAGAGTATTTCTTACTCTTGATATTGCTTCTCCAATTGTTGTCATAGGTCAAACTCATTATAATTTTCTAAAGCTTTATCTTGTTTTGCTTTTAACATATTTTTAAAAACTGTATTTTGATATATCAATCTAAGTTTTTTTGTTGGATCTACAGCAACATACATATTCCAATTTTCAGGATATGTTTTTGCAACTGATCTTTTAAAATCTCTACATGCAACAAAACTCCAGAATTCAGCATTCTTCATTTTATGTTTAGGTGCATGATTGGTAAAAAATATCTTAGCTAACTTACCATCAGTTTCCCAGTTCTTATTAGTTACAGTAACTCCATATTTATTAGATTTAGCAAAGTCAATGTTTTCTTTTTTACTTTGATTACATGTTCCAATAAATATCCAACCTATAGATTCAGGTAATTGAATACCATCCCTTGTATCTATTACCTTTTGATAAACAAGATTATTAAAAGTTTTTGCTATCTTTCTTAAATCTTTATTATCTAGGTTTTTATACCTAGGATACTTTTCTTTAAACTTGCTAAAAAACTCTTGACTTAAAATATTATAAACTTCTGGTCTAAATCTTGGTGCTTTAACATCTGGTTTTCTAAACTCCCTCATACTATATATATTAATATACTAAAAATAACTGACTTTAACAAATGTAAATATAGTATAAAAAAACAAAACCCCCACAAGTGTGAGGGCTTTGCCGTTGTTGTTACAGAAACCAACAAACTGCAACTTCTTTAATTATATACTCTTATCTCTACTGATACTGGGGAACCCCAATCATCATCATTTGTACCAGCAAAAGTACTTTGAGTTATAGGAATAAGACTTGGGGTTAAGAATCCAGCAGATAAAACATTTCCATTTGTACCATTTGGCTCTTGTTGTATAAAAATTACTGTTTTATTATAAATAAATAAATTTGTTGAATTTATATAATAAACTCCTGTAGTTATATAACTAAATGTAATTGTGCCTAATGTGTTTTCTAAAACAACTGCACTTGGTGCAGTTGCTCCAGTTCTTGTTAATAGAGCTGTATATACTTTATAAGCAGGATTATTTTGACCAGGTATTCCCTGAATTCCTTGAATACCTTGAGCTCCTGTTGGTCCTGTTATACCTTGTATTCCTTGACTACCTGTTGAACCTGTAGGACCTTGTGGACCTGTAGCTCCTGCAGCACCAGCTATACCAGATGCACCTGTTGGTCCTGCTGGACCTACAGCACCTTCTGATGCTAACAGAGCCCAGTTAGTTGGATCACTAAGTGGATTACTTGCAGATGGACCAACAGCATTTAAACAAAACCATGAAGCACCATTAAATCCTACTGCATCATCAGAAACATAAATTCCTGTAGCAGACCATGAACCTTGCCAATTTAATCCTGCTGGACCAACGGGTCCTGCGACACCTTGTATACCTTGAGGTCCAGTAGCACCTGTTGTGCCAGCACCACCTGCAGAACCACTAGTTCCTTGAGGACCAACTGGACCGGCTACACCCTGGACTCCTTGAATTCCAGCAGGTCCCTGTGGACCAGTTGCACCACCACCACCACCATTAGCACATAAATATGTAATTGTATCAACTAATGCTACTTCTATGTTTGTATCAGTAGGAACTACTGTATCTAGACCACACATAATTGGAGCACCTGTATATATTATACATTGTGAGTCAAATGTTTCAGAACATGGTTCTGGATCAGGACATCCTGCAGGAGTAGGACATGGAGGTGGTGAAGTTAAGAAGTCATCTTGACATCCACATTTTTTACATGTTGTTGTTGCCATTTTATTTATATTTTATAAACATGCTTGTACTGGTACATCAATTGTACAAGCATCTAAGTATGTTATTAAACCATCTAATTTAAACATAAACCCACCTAAATCATTTTGATTTGCACCATCTATAGTAATAGGCCATACAACATTTGTTGCATCAGAAACTAAAGGATAATTTGTGTTTACAGATGCATTATGTATATATGTACCAGAACCATTATAATCTGGAACAAAGTCTCCTAATCTTATATTACTAGTAGTGAGTCTAGGTGCTGAATAACCTTGTAAACTATTTGTGTCTAATGTATTTATTTCTAAATTTTGTAAAGCTGTTACTGATAACTTTTTATCAAATGTCATTTCTACATTAACATATGCATTTAAAAAAGCTGTAGCAACACCAATACCATTTACCATTTCAAGTTGTCTTGTAGCATTGTATGTTGATACTGCATATGTATCATCAAAGTTTTCAGGTGCTGCCATTATTGTTACAGGAACAACTGAAGAATCATTATTAAATACTATATTATTAGACGCATCATATGTAATACCACCTGCTCCTGTAAAAGGTGTTGATTGTATTACTGTTCTACATGCATCTGTAGATATCATATTAACTACAGTACCTGCACCATTATCTAATGGAATATATACACTACCTCTAAAATGTACTACATTACCAATTCTTCTTGCTTGTGGTTTTTGAATACCTGTGTAATAATCAAATCCTTCAAGATCATTCCAACCAGTATCTACCATCTTAGCAGTAATTCTATATACTGGACCTGCAGAAACAGAAACATCAATTGAAGGAGTAGTTACACCTACTACACTTAATGTACTTGTATAAGTATAAATGTCACATAGTACAATCCATAAATTATTAATAGCATCAGCTACTGTATTTAAGTTTGCTGTTGCTACCCATGTTCCAAAATAAGCTATAGAAAATTGTGTTCCGAATACTAATGAAAGATTTGTATCTGCAATACATTGAGAAATTACAGATGCATATAAAGCAGAAGGTAAACCGGTTGCACTAGTAAGTGCACAATACCCATAAGTACTATCATTTACTAGTGCATCTAATACTAGATCAATTTGATATGATCCTGGAGTTATAACAGTACCACTTAAGTTACAGTTAACTGCCATAGAAGGTAATGTAAAAACTGGTGCAGGTGCTGTTTCTAATGTTGTTACTCTTATATTTAAATTAACAATGCTAGCATTGATAATATTTATTTCTTGAATAATACCACAAATTTTAACTCCTGCAGCTCTTGTATAATCTACTAAACTCATTACTGAATTTATTCCAACTACAAAACAATCCGCTACTGTTACTAATGTATCTGCTGCAGATTTAGTTGTACCTGTAGTTGTTACAGTTGCTGTTCCAGTACTTGTATTTAAAGCACAAATTTGACTAATCAAAAATTGTAAAAGTTCTTGAAAAGTACTTGGTGGACAACTTACTATATTAAAACAAGCAAGATCATAACTAGTAACTTTCAATGTATCCATTACTGCACAAAGTTCTGTTGCTAATTTAAATACAACATCAGAAATTGTATCTCCTGCACATAATTTAATACATGGAAGATCTGGACCTTGCCATATAACACAGTTAGATGACATTGGACTACAAGGAGAATTATCTAAATTTAAAGGTTTCATACTTTTACTATTAATATAATATACAAAATTTTATTAAGAATTACAAGTCTTTAATGGTGAACATCCACAATTAGGTGCTTCATTACAACATGATGTAGTTATTGCACAAATATAATCTGGATCAAGTAGTGCTGCTAAATCAATTAATTGTTTTTTAATTAACCATTTTTGATCATCATCAGGACAACAGTTTGTAATTCCATATCTTTGTTCTAATACTTTTTTATACATAACTTCTGCAGCTCTACAAGAAATTTTTTCATATTTTTCAATTGAACATGCTGGAGTATTATAACCAGGAGTTACATATCTCTTAGGATAAATAGGAGCAGGACAATCATAAGCATCAGAAAAATATGTACAGTCTCCAAAATAAGTTACCGTATCTGTAGCAAATGTAGTGTTCCATTTTATTAAACATGTTTTAGGACTGGTTTCTCCAGGTGCTAATGTATAAGTTTCAATGTTAGCAGAACAATTAGTATATTCATATACTTCAGTTGTTGTACCATGATTTGTAACTGTACTACATATACAAGGAAAACTTGTTAAACAACTTACACATGTTGTAAAGTTTTGATTAACAAATACAACACCCGCATTTAACCATTCATTAGTTGTACTAACTCTCCAACAAATACTTGGACACCAATCAAGTGTAATTACTTGAGCAACATATGCTGATAAATCTGTATATGTAATAATTGATTGTTCAACACCGTTACAATCTGTTAATTGATAAAAATTTGTATTACAAGTTTTACAGTCTTTATATGAAAGAGTTACTGTAATAATTATATCACTTGGTGGAATAAAATTTAATTGTTCAACTAACCAACATCCTGCACATCCAGTTCTTTCAACTACTTGATTAACATATAATGATAAATTACTTGTTGTATAAACTATTTCACCTGTTGTACATTCAGTTAACTGATATGAAACAGGTTCTTTACAACTTGCACAATCTACAAATGTTTGTGTTACAACTACATTGATTGAACAATTACATACTAATTCTTCTGAAATTAACCAACAAGTTTTAGATCCTTCAATATGTATTGTTGTATTTAGTATAGCATATATACCTAATGATTGTGATGTTGTATAAATTGGATCTTCTATTCCATCACAGTCTACTAATTTAAAACATAAGTCTGGACATAAACCATCTACACAAAGACCATTGTCAATTATATAAAATGGATCTTGCATTACAATACCTTGTAAATAAGGATATGATTTTGAACATATCTTTACTTCTAATCCTGTAAGTAATCCTGTCCATCCTAAAGTTCCATCACACTTTACATATAAACAATTTTTTGCACTTGCTACAACTGAATAACAAATACAGTCACATACACAAGTACCAACATATACTACTGGTATTGAATTATTACATGTAACTTCTACTGGAGCAATTAAAACTTGAACACATACTGTTCCAATATCTGATGCAGATACTTGTATAGATTGTCCTACATAAGCTGACAAATCTGTAGTAGTAGTAAAAGGTACAGTTATAAAATCACAACTAACTAATAAGTAACAAACTTGAGGACAAGTGGGACATTCTAATCCTACACAACTTGGACTGTTAACATTAATTGGAAATAAATTTGAATATCCTTGAGAAGGTACTATGTTTAAAAAAGAATACTCAGTTGAATTTTGAGGAGCAGGAGATGGTAATGTACCTAACTCAGCTATAGTAACACCATAACATTGACCAATATATAAACCACCATAACCAGGTCCATCAATTGCTCCTTCATATATAAATACTTTATCATAAGTTCCGGGAACTATTCCAGGTCCACCAGGTTTAAAATAAATTGGATCAGCTCCACAACATGGAGTATATACATAAAAAAAAGTAGTAGGAGCTGCCATTATTTATTTTATTTTATTATTGTATTTTATTTACTCCAGTAGGTTGAGTAGTTGGTGTTTGACCTGCTACTTTAGTTATTGGATTTTTCATTGACTGTTGTGCTTGATAATTTGTAATACAATTAGTACACACAGACTTTCCATCTGTTGCCGTTCTTTTCTGACAACCACAAGAAAGATTTTTTTTACAATTTGAACATTGAGCCATTGGTTTTGGTTTTAAAGGTTTAACAATTAGAACATTCAAATTTATTTAATAGTTTTAATGCATAGTTATAAAGTGACATTCCTTTCTGAGGTTCATGACATGTCTCTACTTTAGATTTTGCTGCTAATAAATACATATTAATTAATCCGAGTTGTTCAAGTTTTTGTTTGATCTTAAATGGTGGATCACATGCTGCTGCATCTATATCACACAAGATCTTATTATATTTTACTAATGCTTTAGTAATTCTTAAATGATTATATTCTACATAAACTAATTCATTTGGAGATACACTATATTTAATTATATATATTCCATCAGGAATTTCTAAATATTGAGTACCACAATTACTTGTTTGCAATTGTAAATCACATGCTGTTAAAGTTAACTGACCATAAGTAACAAAATTACTCATTGTTATCCCTGTAATTTCATTTGAATATGCAAAACCTGGAACAGTAACATCTAATGTTGGACATGTAACAGGCATATTAAGTGCATACACACTTGTATCAAACATCTTTAAGATGCATGGATTCATTACTGTTGGTACTTCTAAACTTAAAACATGATTAGCCATGATAATATTTTAAATAAAAAAAGGGAGAGGAGTTTAGAACTCTTCTCCCCCTTTATTAGTTAGTAATTAATTACATTCTATTAGTAACAAGAAACTACATTGTAAGGATTGTACTTAGGTACAGCTGGGAAGTTCACTGGAACATCACATACTGTATCACAAGAGTATTGATCAATCTCACAAACACCACAAGAATCTAACCATCCAGCAGTATCATTAGAAAATGTAGTAAGAGGTGCTATAGAGAATACTTCTAACAAGTATTGATCAGCATCAAATGTACCAGAAGGATTATAATTTCTTGGAACATTGTGTTGTAAAATATATCTGTAGTATAATTGACTTCTATCAACTGAACTAATAATTTGGTTTCCTTGAGTAATCTCACGGATCCTAAAGTCAGTTGCTAAGAAGTTTTGTCTGTAAGATTCTGACATAGTCAATTCTCTTACTACTGTTTCTCCTAAACCTTGAACTTGAAGACCTTGACATTCTGTTACTACACAAAGAGTAGTAAATGTACATGGGTCACCATTATAATCTACTTCAGAAGCATATAATCTTACTGGCTCTTTTTCATAGAAATCAGAAAGTTGGAATGTACAATCTCCAAACTTAGTATCTACATAAGCACCATTTAAGATTAAACCTGCACATGCACCTTCTACGTGTCCTGGAGATACATAATTATTCCAAGTATCAGCACCATTAGCAGCTAACCAAGTAGCAGATGTTCCTGGAGCATACCATAATGTTCCGTCTTCAGCTTGCACAACAATTTGTACAAAAGGACCAACAATTGGATTGGTAGTTAAACCATTTGCCCATAAAATCATTACTGTAGTTGAGTCAACTGCAACTGGAGCAATTGATCCATCTGGACAACATCCTGTATAAGCATCTTGTGTTGAATATGCATTGTGATTTAAAAATCTTAATGCAGGAGAACCTTTTACATCTAAACGTAAAGAATAAGTCTCACCACAATAAAATTCTTTACAACATTCTGGAGAAATACCACATCCTACTTGAGCATGAGCATCAGTTACTGTATTAATAGTTAATGTAGCATCATTACCACCACCAACTAAAGTTACTACATCACCAGCAGTATATCCTTTTCCTGGATTAATAATTGTAGCTGTTAGAATGTTTCCACCACCATCAGCAGTAAAAGAAACAACTAATCCTTCACCTGTACCACCAGTTACAGTAGTAACACCTGTAAGAGCATAACCTGAACCATTAACAAGAATAGTTTCAGTTAAAGCACCACCACCTGCAGTCCAATATGTTGAACCAATATGGATTACATTGTTTTGTGGAGCACATGGTGCTACTGAATAAAATCTAGATACATACTTAGGGTTAACCATTTTAGACTTGTTAGTCTCTTGGTAACCACCTGTTAAAGGACCAATCTTGTCATTAGAATAAATTGCTGAACCAGCAAGATATAAATTACAACAAGGTGCAAATCCTTCACCATTGATATCAACAGATAAATTTGATTTTGGGTTAAACCATCCAATATAACCATCAGTAGTTGCAGATGCAGCATTTGCAGATAACTGGTTAAGTGCATAAGTTGGTAAACCTTGAGTAGTTAAATAACCTTCAGATGTAGTAGCTGTTGTAGTACTAGCATTAGGATATGTAATTACTGTATTAATTTGTGTCCCGCCTGTGGCAAGAAATGCTTTCTTAAAAGCATGATTAAAATAAGCCATTTTGTTTTGTTTTTAGTTAATAATATAATATACTATAATATAGTAAAAGTTTTTGATATAACAAAATTATTTCAAGAACTTTAATTTATATTTAGCTGAGTTTAATGTAGACTTAACTGTGTCAAGTTCATTTACTATTTCTGAGTATGGCATTTTAGATTGTAAACTATCTACCATTTCAACTAGCATTCTAATATAACCAAGTCCATCTTCAACAGTATTTAATGTTTTAGGTGCAACATCATTATATTTTAAAAGTACTTCTGCTGCTCCTTGAAATCCTTCTGCTAATGCATCTGCATGATCAGGTAAAGCATCATATAATTCATTAAGAGCTTTGTGTGCTGCAAATGATCCAGGTCCTGTTACTTTAAGATGTAACTTATGAATACTTGTTGCTCCATTCATCAATTCAGATACACATGATGCAGTAATTTGTTCTAGTGATCCACCAATATATCCTTTTTCTGGAGTACTTGTTGTTGTATCTCTTTTTAACATTCTAGGTTTTTCCATTATTTCTTTTATTAATTATTACGTTCTGCTGTTTCTGTACCTCTTGAGAACTGATTTCCAGATTCAATATCTCCGGCAAGTATACTTACTGCCTCATCTATTATTACTTCTACAACATCATCTTTAAATTCACAATTTACATTTACTAATGATTCAACTCCTGTATAAGGATCTACACAACCCTTAATCTGAATCTTTACAGGTTGTCTGTAGTATATTAAAGTAGTTTGATTTATTTCAAAATCTTTATTTGTATAAACATTTACATGATTACCTTTTAAAGTAGCAAATGTTTCTGCCCATTCAAAATTAGGTTGTTTTTGTTTGTCTCTTAAAAGTAAATTTACATTACCTTCTTCTGCAAAATAAACTGTCATTCTTCTATTCTCACAACAATCTTTTTTTGCAAATACATCTACTCTTTTCCATTGTAAGTAATCAGTAGGCATAGTACACTCATAGTAGTACTCTACATCTGCAATTGGCATTGTATAACTATTCATTAAAACTTGTAGATCATCTTTTCTTCTAGTAGATTGTTCATCACCTTCTTTTACTAGGTTAATACCATGTAACTGTCTACGTGCCCATTCTACTTGTGCTTTATTAAATACCTCAACTATTTGCCAACATTCAATGTTGTCATAATCATTAGAATCTAATTTGTTGATTCTTTGTTTGATTTTAATAGTAATGGTACTATTTTGCATTTGTTATTTTTTTTTAGATTTTATTGTTCCACCTTTTCTTTGTAAACCAAATTCTGTATCAATGGATTTTTTATAATCATTGTTTGCAGTACGTGCAGCTTTACTTTCTTTTGATAATGGTTTTAATGTTTTTACATAACCTTTTACCATAGCTTTTGCATATGTAACTTTTTCTTTTAACTTTTGTTTTGGTGTTAACATAAGTTTTTACTTAACTCTTTTCAAACGTGGATTTGCAATTTTTGCTTTTACACTTGCTTTTCTAGTAGATGCTGCTAATATTGCAGATGCAGCATTTTTACTAATACCTTGTTTTGAAGCAATCTTAGATGCAACTGCTTTAAATCCAGGATGTTTAACACTACCACCTTTCTTCATAGTTTCTGTAACAGAATTTTTGTTAGGTCCTGTCATTCCACTTTGAGGAATACCATAAAATTGTCCAGGTTGTTTTGCCATTGCAGAACCAGATAAAGTAGAACCACCTTTAGCCATTTTCTTTGTGGTACCTCCACAACTCATACATTTTTTCATAACTATTTCTTTTTAGTAATTGTTTTTTTAATAATTCTAGCAGGTTCTCTTTTACCAATAGCAGTATATCCTTGGTCATTAGATGATCTAATTTTACCTATCTTTCCAGGTTGTACATTTACCGGACCACCAAATTTACTTTTTGGTTTTGCACCAGCTGCTAACTTTTTTGAAAGTGTCTTTGAAGTTTTTTCAAATACATTATTTTTATTTTTTGGTGGTGTAAGATCATATGCACCTTCTGGTGTTCTATAGTAAACAGTATTAACAGGACCAGTACGCAAACTTTTTGCCATTGGTGCTGGTTTAAATTCTTCTGCAATTCTTTCTTGTCTTGCTAATGGAGATTCTTTAGCACCACCTTTCTGCATTTTTTTAACCATACCACCAGTTTTGCGCAAAACAGTATTGCTATATTTCATTTTATTACCAGCCATTTTTTTAGCATCACCTATTTCTTTTAATTTTTCACCTGCTGCTTTTTGTGCATCACCAAGTTTTTTCTTTGCTAAACCTTCTGCATTTAATTGAGCTCCAGATTTACCTGCAACACTATTATTAGAACCTTTAACAATTTGCATTTTTGTAACTGTATGATCACCAAAAGTACCTGGTGTTTTTAATCCTAAAGATTGACTCTTAGATTTTTCAGCAGCATCTTTTAACATAGCACCTTTAATTGCTTTTTCATCACCCCACAGTTTTAAAGCTTGACCTTTAATTTTTGAAGGAGATGTTGTAGATGTAGAAACGTTAGGTTTAACTGGAGATTTTGTAGATCCACCATTTTGCATTTTTTTTACTGTACTAACTTTTTTCATTTTAAAAATTTTAAGATTTTTTTGCTTTAACTTGTTTCTTGATACCAGTAATAATTTTCTTATTTACTTTAGCATCCATATCTTTTTGTACTTTTTTAAATGCACTACCGTATAAACCAGCATCTTCTGCAGATTTTTTAATATATGAACCAGTATCTTTTAAAATTCTTACAGGATCTTTTGCTGCATTTTTTACTTTATTATATGCATCATCCATACCTTTTTTAATGGGTGTAATTAAATCTGGAAAATATCCCATATTAGGTACACGATCTTCTTTTGAACCACCCTTCTGTGCTTTTACTAATGAAGTTTTAAATTTTTTCATTTCACCACCAGCTTTCTTATATGCATCACGGTTATTGTTACTAAAAACAGTTGCTGCACTTAAAACTTTTTTATTTGAAATTCTCATTATCCTTATTTCTTAGTAAATGAACTTAATACATTAACTTGTTCTTGAGCAAGTTTTTTAACATCTGCCATCATCTTAGTGTTCTTTCTAATTTCATCTGCTCTTTTTAATGTACTTAATGCAGATTCTATTTCCCACTTTCTCATGTCAGCTTTATTACTACCCATAAGTGATATACCAATAGATGATGTTTTCTTAACAGGTGTTTTTTTAACTGTTGTAGTTTTCTTGATTGCCATAATAAAAAATTTAAAAATCTAGGTATTTTTACATACCTAGATCAATTATATTAACAATTTCCTTTTTTCATACCACCAAACTTTGCTTTTGGTATTGCTGATTTTGGAGCTTTAGTAATTCCACCTATATATTTTTTAGCACTTTTATCTGCAGTAACTTTTGGATTAACTTTAGATACTACACCTTTAGTACTAGGAGAAACATCATTCTTAACTTTTGAATTAACGTTAACTACTACACCACCAGATTTTTTACTTTTTGTTGCTATTTTTTTCATTATATTTAATTTTTAAGAGTTCCATAATTTTTCTACAGCCATGTTAAGATCTTTAAGAATATCTTCATTTAAAGGATTCTTCATGTACTCAACTACATCAGATACATTTCTACCAAGTAAAGCATTTGACTTTGCATGATAAATATAACCATCAGGCTTATTAATAATATACTTAAAAAATACGGAATCTCTAACAATTGATTTAATTTTTAGTGTTTCCATATCCATTGTTGTTGCTTCAATGAAAGATTTTGCTGCTCTTTCCTTGTTGCTTTCTCCACCTTCACCATTAATGTACATGTCCATATTCTCATATATAACATCATTTGGTGTTGACTTTCTATATTGTGTACTATTTAAATCTACAACTTTTGCTATGTAGAATAACTTAGTACTGTTTTTATCAAATAATTTTTGAAGTTCAGCAAGTGCTTTGTTACGCATCTTTTTGTACTCCGTTCTAACCATAACAGTTTCTTCTTCTTTATCTAAGTAAAACTTAGGTGGAACTGCTCTTGATCTTGCATCATCAAAACTTTTAGCAACTATAGAGAAACCTCCTGCTTCAATTGCATGTAATTTAATTCTGTCATAAGGATCTTTTGGATCTAGAAACAACGGATCATTTCCACATGCAATTGATATTTTATTCCAAAATTCTTTATTATCCGGCTTAAGTATTTTAACATTGTTCCAAAACTTTGGATCATCAATCTCTAAAACATTAGCAGCAAGTTCTTTCTCAAGTTCTATAATTGCTATTCTAATTTCTTTTACTCTAGCATCTCTTTGTTCTACTGGTAATAATTTAATTTCAGGTGCAAATTCATTTAAACCTGTTATGTATCTTATTACTCCATTGTTCTCTAAACAAGCAAGTTGTTCAAAGTGTTTCACTCCATCATAGAGTGACATACCATAATTTTCCAGCCCCATATTAGTTGCTGCATTATCAAAGAACGGTCTTACTGCAATAGCAGTTTTTTTATTGTTAGCTTTATTGGTTTCCACCATTGTGAAATCTTCCATCTTGTTTGGTTTTTAGTTGTTGGTTAAAATTTTTTTAATTAAAGAAAGGGAGAACTATTACATTCTCCCTTTAGTTTTATTTATTTAGATTAGAATGATCCACCAGTAATTGGGTTTCTCATAACAATCTTCAATACCTTAGTTGGATCTTTTACCCAAATAGCTGGCATTGTTTGTGACATCATTACACGGTATCCATTAAATTGTCCAGAAGACTGGAATCCTTGACTACGTCCCATATAATCCATTGTACCATTTTGGTACCACCACTTCAATTGGTTATCCCAAGATAATTTCAACATGAAGATATTATCATTAGTATTATCAGTGATATCAAAGATAATGAATGAATAAGAACTTAATGGGAAACCATCAATAATTGGATTCTCAATATCATTTGTGTGAACATTGTCAAATGCAGGGTTCAATACAAACTTAACATTTGCCAAGAAAGGAATAACATAAGAAGTGTAAGAGAAACCAAAATTCAAGTCCATACCTTTACCAGTGATAGCACCAATGTCAGCAGCTTGAATTAATAAACCTGAAGAAATTGCCTCAGTTCTAATAGCTTCATTTACCATTCTCATTCCACCCATACCAGTTTGAACAACTAATGATCTCTTTGGATCTGGACCTTGGAATTCAACCTTACCATTGAAGAAGTTATAGATTTCTCCACGGAACAAATCAAGTGTAAAGTTATTCTTATTGTATACTCTTTTGAAAGAGTTATCTAACTGCTTCCATAAACCTACTGATAATCTAACATCATCTGGTCCATCTTGACGAACTCTACCACCATGACCCCACATTAAGTAAGTCTCAATGTCAGTTGCTACCTTAGAAAGGTGAGCAGCTTCCATATTAGTTAAGAATGTTCTAGATAAATCACCATTGTCAAATGCTTTTTTAACTGCATCTTTACCCATAGTTTTTACCATGTCCTCTAATGAGTTGATAGAAGGATCAATGTTCTTATCAAAGTTTCTCCAGATTTCAGTTACAGGAACTGTACCATCTGCATTCATTCCACCTTTGATCATTAAGTCTGCTCTTGAAGATACAGAATAATGTACGTGTGCTTCAGCACCACCAACATAGTTATAGAATTCACGGAATCCTGCATTTGTGATGATGTCAGAGAATCTTTCACCATATTCACCTCTTGCGGAACCTTTACGGAATACTTTAGTACCATTGGATAAGTACTTGTTATCAATGTACTTGTAGTTATCATTGTTAACTAACTGTACAGTGTAGATAAATCCATCACCCATTGGAAGAATATCTTCTGCAGTGATGTACATCTCAACACCATTGTATTTGTCATATGTGATAATATCACCATGTCCAAATTCTCTCTTGTTTAATTTGATACGGAAGGTTGTACCATCTATACCTTTAAAGTTGTTATCAGATTCAATATCTTCAATGATGTATGGAAGGTCAATGGAAACTGGTGTTTGCCATTTGTACTCTCCACGAGCATTGTCTACATTAATTACATTTTTACCACCAAAAGATGATAATTGGTAAAGAGGCATTTCTACCCTTTGTGCCATTGCCCAAAGGTCTACTGGACCTAAGTCCATTGGTTCTGCATCTTTTAACATATTCACCAGGTGGTATGAATCCACATGGGAACTTGCATTGTAAGCGGTATCCCGGAGGAAAATACCATTGTTCATTACTGGAGTTGCCATTTTTATTTATTGTTTATTTGTTACTAATTAAAATCTCCTAAACATGTTGCCAGTGTTTCTAGAGAGGGTTTGTTTTGGTTTATTACTTGGTCTTCTGTCATTATCTCTTTCTTCATTTACTGAAGAAGTTATTTTTCTTGACTCTTCTGTTTTTAATTGTCTTACTACTTTTTCAGTAGCAATCTTACTACCTTGTTCTCTTACTTTACCTTTATATCCATCTGGATCTGCAAGTAACCAAAGTGCTTCTGCAATAAGATCATGTCTAGGTTCTACAAACTGATACTTCTCTAATAAGTGTCCTAACATGTTTGTAGGTTTCCCGGAAATAGAAGGGTAATTAGGTTGTACCAATCCTGAATATAACATACCTTGTGTTTTTTTATCCAGTTTAATACCTCCTATGTCTCCTACTGAAAGTGTATTATATACATTATCAGTATACACTCTTGCTGCATCTTGTTGTTTCTCTTTCTTTTGTTCTTGTTCTGCTAGTTGTCTTGCAACAATCTCTTCTTGCATTCTATCTAACTTAGGTTTAAACTGATTAGCTTTTTGCTCTAGTTTACCCATATCATACCAATCTTCTATTTCAGATTCAATTTCTTCTGCAGTTCCAAAATTTGTTGTGTACAAATACTGTCTTGCAATTTCTGCTTGATCATACTCATTAGTTGGATCTAACTGAATCATTTCTTCTACTTGTGCAAGTGTTCTGAAAAGACCTTTAAGATCTTGTCCACCATCAGCTACATACTTTGCAGCAATCTGAAGTTCTTCTGGTAAAGCATTAAAGAATTCTTTTGGAGTATTTTGTCTTACTTTATTTACTTTGTCTTCAGTATTTGCTTCAAATAATTCTCTGAAATCTTTTGTAGTATATTCTTCAATTGGTTTATCATCATCAAATGGAATTAAAGATCCTTCTTCAATCATTTTCTGTGCTAAATCTAAAAGACCTGACTTGTCTACTTTTGGTCTTCCTTTATTACCTGCATCTTCTTCTTGAGAAATTAATCCATCAAGTTCAGCAATTGCTTCTTCTACTTCTTCTTTCTGTGCTACATCCTCTTTAGAAGGATTAATAGACTTGTCAAGGAACGTCATGTCTGTATTTTCCTTTGAGAATACAGATTTAGGTTTATCATCTTCTTTGCCATCTGCAGGTAACATTACATTTTCTGCACCTGGCATTCCAAACATCTCATCAATGTTTATATCTGCTTGTCCTACCGTTGTAGAATCTTGTAACTGAGTTTCCTCATTTTTGTCATTTGCCATTTGTTTGGTTTTTTATTGGTTGTTATAATAATATAATAATTAAATTTTAAAAATTTAAAACTTCTATTTTAATTTTTAGCACTATATGGCTAAACCTTATTTCTTTTTATCTGAAGACTTAGAATCAAACTTGTTTTTGTTCTCTCTAGCAATTTGTAACTGTTTATTTGCTATATCTTGTTGCACTTCTAACTTCTGTCTATCAATATCCATTTTTTGTCCAGATCTAAGATTTTCATTATTTTGTTTTTCTCTTTGTAAATCAGTCTGTTGTTGATATTGTTGAGACTGTCTTATTTCTTTCATAGAGTCTTCATAGTCAGATACTTTATTTTCATTGATATCTTTCATTGCACCAAAACCTGCAGATCTAATTTCAGCTACAGTAATTTCTTTCTCTATCATCTTATCATCTCTTTCTGCATTTGCTTGTATCTCCATCTGTTTTTGTTTTTCCTGAGATGCAAGTTGTTCTTGTTGCATTTGTTGTGCAGACTGTTGTTCTTGTTGTTTCTGTTCTTGTTGTTTAGATTCAGATGTTTTCATTGCAGTATTAAGTTCTGCTATTGAATCTGACTGAACAATTTTACCAAGATCATAAATAGAAGCACCAGTAGTATTATTCTGTAATGCCATTCCTTTAAGTTGTTCTAGAATAGCTCTATGGTTTGCAGTAGTACTACAGAATATATTAAGATCTCTCATTAATAAATCTGTACCATTAATTTGAAAATTAACTTTTTCATCTGCTGATGTAGTATATGTAAGTCTTGCAGATGGTTTAGTAGAATTATAAAATTGTGCTAAGTCAGTTCTCATCTGATGTACTCTTGGCATTAAGTAATCACAGTGTTGTATAAAGAATACTTCTGTTTGTGCATAAGATGATGCTGCTGCTTGTTCTACTCCAGTTGCTGTCATTTGAGATAACTGTTGTCCCATTCTTTGTGGGTTAACACCAATTACTTCATATGCTTGTTGTTTAAAATGGTTAGCTAGCTGTATCCTTGACATTAGTCTTTCTGTTTGAGATAGATCTAATTTTTGGAAATGTTGGAAGTTTAATGCATTTTCAGTATTAGCAATACTGGTATCCAATGGTAACATTTGAAAGTTCTTCATTGCCATGTATGCTTTTGCATAATTACCTTTACCCCAATCTTCTCCTAAAGAGTGCTTAGGAAGAGTGTTCTGGTCTAACATGATAATAGTACCTAACTCATCTACTAATATGTCAGCAATCTGGTTGTTTACTATGTTATATCCAATCTGGTATGGTTTCATTAAATCAAGTAAAGCTGTAGACTTAGTATTTCTATCTGAAAATACTGCACCTTCTACTGGTAACTTACAACCATATAATGTATTATCTCCTTTAAATTGAAACTTAAGTGATCCAATTTTGTTTTTTTCTACTCCAATATATATAGGAGAGAATCCACCTGGATTGTTCATACCCCAGAATGAAGGAATATTTGGTCCAATTTTTACACCACCCCATACTTCATTTATCCAAATCCAATCTATGTGGTCACCAAAGATTAAGTTATCTTTATTTTTGTTTTTAAATAACCTAGTATCATAAATAGGTTTATCTTCTACCTTATAATCTTCAGTTATAATTTCATTAACAACTTCCCCATTATCAGTAATCTTAGTAAGGTGTCCAACTTTTCTTTGTGTTTTCCAATATACAGTTGATACTCTTAATAAATATGCAGTACCTTGATCATAATAATCTTCTCCTTCTGCTAAGATTTGTTGTATAATATCTCCACCAGCTACATTTGCACCAGCAACTGCTGATGTATATTGTCTAAATGCAAGTGATGGCATATTAACATTCCAATCATGTGACTTAGTTCCATCATAAAAAGAACCATCATTTTGTTGTCCTTGAATAGTATATCCTGCAGATCTAATAGGATAAATAGCTTCTAATGCTGCCATTTGTTCTGTAGTCATAAGATAACCATATTTATCAATAGCATCTGATGGTGTCATCATATCTGTTTTACCTACCCAGTTAGATTGAGATATATATCTTGCATCTGGAGACTTATGGTAAAAACAAACTACAGGATTCCATAGTTCTACTTCATAGTCATCTTCCATCATTCTCATGTGCCAGAATTCTCTATCAGTAATAAGCATATCTCTAAATGCTCTTTCTTCTAGTTCATCCATTCTGAATCTTTCTATATCTACCTTATGTTGATGTGATGCCCATTCTTCTACCATAGATCTATAATCTTTTTTAAAGAATTGTTCTATCTCTGGTAATGTTTTTAATTTATCTGGAGATACTTCCTGTTGTGCTTCTGGAGATTCCGGATCTAAACCTTGTTCTAATAATGCAGATGTAATTTTCATTTGAGCATTAGCCATAAGTACTTCTTCTACTTGTGCTCTTTTTTCTTCCATCATTTCATTATATGAAACTTCATCAACGGAACGGTATGTTAACTTAGTTGATCTTTTAGCAAACTCAGCTACTAGAACATTAATAACATTTGGTATAATTGGATAGAATTTTAACTCTAATGCAGATGCATCTTCTCTAGTTAATAATTCTACAACATCTCTATAATCATTATTATCTTCTACAATATAATCAGACTTATCTATAATACCTTTTGCAAGTTTATAGTTCTTCATAAGTCTACGTGCATTTCTACGGATTTGTTTTAAACCTTGCCATTCTATCCAGTCTAAATTCCATGCTGCCCATTCTTCATCTTTTTCTTTTCTAGGAATAAACTGTAATGGTTGCGTAATACTACCTAATCTATTATGTTCGGTTTTTGCACCATTTTTAGCTTGTAAAGCATTTATTATTTGCATAACTTTTTATTTAATATTTTTAAATGCAGATTTTTTGAATCCATTGTTACCCATATTCCTCATTCCACCACCTAGATGTCTAAACGGACTCTTATTTAATTTAAACAAATTTTCTGACTTTTGCAAGTTTTTAGCTGCATCATCCATTATTACTCTTTTAGTATAACCTCTATTTGCTTGTTGTATTCTCATAAATGCTACCATTGCAGAAAATGCAACAAGTCTATCCACATTCAGTCCATCTGTATATGCATGCATTTCTTTTAGTAACATTATATCTGGTATTCTTTCTACACCATATATTGTTTTTACTATAGTACCATCAGGTTTAGTTACTGTGTCTAATTCTTCTTTACAGTATTCTATTACATAACTTAGTAAATGATGTTTAAATAGTACTCCGGTATTTCTCCAACCATACTCCTGGAAGACGTTAGCATTTGCACCTAAGTCTTTTAAGAACATTATTTGATTTTTAGGTACTAAATACTTTTGTCTTTTTCTAGATATCATATATAAAATAAACAAAGAAATATTATTTTCAATTACAGTCTGAGCATTATACCATTCTATAATCATTTCTAACCTTTCATGTGTTTGTTTGATATCATCAAATCTTCCACACCATGCAGCTACTATTCTATCTTGTTCTATATAAGTATCTGTTTCACCATTACTAATTTTAGTTACTTCTACAGGAGCTTTCATAACATAAATAGAACATAGTGAATCACTAGTAGTAGTTTTACCTTCTGCTACAGGGTCAATAGATGCGTAATACTGACCATATCTGGGATCTTTTACAGGTCTTTCCCATACAACTAAACAACCAGTTTTATCTTCAGTCTTTTTACTTATTGGGAATTCAGATATTGGTAACTTATTACTATCCTTAACTTTTATTTTTCCTGTTGCATCTCTTGATATATCCAAGTATTCATATGCATATTCTTTATCTTCTATTCTTCTTATCTGTGCAGTAACAAGATGTGATGGAAACTTAGATATTTTTCTATGTTTAAATGCTTCTGCAATATTTCTAGGATGCTGAGATATTTCTAACTGGTAATCCTCAGGGTCCATAGATTTTTTTATTTTTTCAAAATAATCATCTAATGCTTGTAATGCATCTTCTACAAGTGAATTACCATAATCATCTATATAAGGTGGCATTGACCATTGCTCAGGAATAAATAAACCTGACTTACCTAAAGTACCTTGCTCATCTAGTAAATCTGTTTCTACTGAGTAAATATCATTTGCTTCTGGATCTAGAATCATTTTCTTTAATGGTTCACATTGATCTAAATCACCCACAGATCCTGCTGCAATAAATAATCCTGTAGTGATCATACCTGATTTAAGAGCTGGTTTAATATATCCAAATGTTGTATTCATCTTAGGAGCAATACCTGCTTCCTCATGAAAGAAGTATTTAACTGGTCCACCTACTCCATTTGTTGGATCTTTATCAAAAGACATTCCTTGTAGTGTTCCTTTTAAACCAACTTCAGCTTTTCTATCTCCTTTTCTTATTTCAATTTTTTGTTGCCACATCATTACTTTATCTGGAGACATAGGTCTATACCAAGCAGTATGTTCATTTAAAAATGCAGCATATTCATTTAGAAACTTCCATGTACCTTTCTCATTAATGTAATCTTTAAGACTTGCTCCCATTTTAAGTGTGACTCCGGCCTCAAACCATAACTGATTAATTAATTTACCTGCATGAAAATAACTAGATGCAATCTGTCTTTTTTTTAGTATAGCAGCATGTAAATAGAATAGTTCTGCAAGTACTTCATATAATGCCATATGATATTGTGCATCTCTTATCTGAGCAAAGTCAAACTTCTGTTGTTCCTTATCAAAAATAGGTAAGAAGTTTAACCACATATAATAGTCTCTAGTAAGATACCATGTTTTATTATCTGACTTAACTAATACTCCTAGTCTGCATTTGATTTTCTGGTCATCCCAGTAATTAATAAAATCTCTAGATTTAAATGGAGCAGTGCAGTATACTTTAGTTTCTCTAAACTTTCTAGACTCAGCAATAAATACTTCATTAGTTATTTCATTGAATTCATATTTACCAGGTTCTCTAAATAAAGAAAATAAAAAGTCTCTCCATTCATCTCTTGACTCAAAAGATGTTGTTGTCCATGTACCATTATCCCATGTAGGAATATCTTTATAAATGTCATCCATAATTAACTATCATATGCAAGACCTTGACCGCCTCTAACTTTACTTTGTTGTTCTTCTTGTAGATCTTTATATACTCCTTTAAATGATGCTCTAATCTGGTCAAAGTTTTTAGCTGCAGCAACTATAGAATTAATGTTACCATCTCTACCATCTGTAATAGCAGTATTCTCCATATATCTACCTAATCTATCTAACATAGATGCAATACCTTTATATGCTCTAGATGTTGGTGTCTCATACATTCTTTTACAAAACTCTAATGCAGTATGTATATCATCATCTTCTAATGAAAAATCTCCATTTATTTCTTTCATGATTAAATACTCTTTATCTATATCAGGTGCATAAAAAAAAGGATTCATATCTGGATTAGGACATGTCATATAAAACAAATACAAATAAATCTTAAGATGTTCTTCTGGATAGTTATCCATTATATCTTTTAAAGCTTTTAGTGTATAACAGTGTTCTGTAGGTATTACAATACCATTTTGAACATCAAACAATCTTACTATCATTTTCTTTTAAATATATTAGTATTAGACTTTTTCTTGGTTTTAATTATTGTATTATTATAAATAAAAACAAGAGCATTTATTAATGAAGTTGCTTTATATTCCTCATAATATATATGATGTTTTAAAAGAACTGACCACTTTGATTTTTTTGAAATATTATAATTAGTAAACTCAGCATCTTGACCTGTAGAAGGAATTTTATATAAATTTTTTACTAAAATATATTTAGAAAATTTCCATTTTACATTACCTACAAGAATTATATCTTTATAAAAATTAAAAAATTGTATCATAATTATTTCTTTTTAATTGGGTTATCTTTAATATAGTTAATAATTGCTATAACCTCATCATATAGATAGGGTACTTTTAATACTACTACTTCTTTTACTATTGGATCACCATTACTATTATAACTTGTAATAGGATAACCATATTCATCTTTACCTTCTTCTTCAAATAAAACATGATGTATATGCATATACCCAGGTTTTAACTTTGGGTTGTGTTTAAGTATGATATACATGTAAATACTTAACTGTAATGCATAGTGACTAAAGTTACAATCATCTAATGAAGATATAGGAGAACTCATTTTATCTGATATACCTTCCCAGTTTTTATATGATTCAGTTTTAATTTCTTTATTAGTTTTATAATCTATTATGTTTACTCTATCATTGATTACTTCTACTAAGTCTGATTGACCACATAAACCTGCTGACTTAAGATATACCATATGTTCAGGATATATTCCAGGATCTAGTTTTTGTAATGGTGCATATCTTACACCATTGTTTTCACCACTAGGAATAAATACAGGAACAGTTATACCTTCTCTTTCTATTGATGCTAATGAACATAAGTCATCTTCTCTTTGGTTATGATAAAATGTACCAAGAGTCATTGCTCTATCAGACTCTGCATTCCATATAGCTTGTATAGCTTTTGGTTCTATACCATACCATTTAGATTTTTTATTTTTTGAAACTTTTTCTGCAACTGATTTTGAGTCAAAAGATTTTTTAAAATTAGAAACTAATGTAGTTACACTTGTCCAATTTATACCTTCTGAATTATCTATACTTTTATAAGTATGATCTGATGCTTGAAATACTATACTCATAGTGCATCTAATTTATCTTCTTCTTCTTCTGTAGTAATGGCAAACCATTTAGCTCCATTAGGATGAGGACATGAAGATGATAATGATCTAGTTTTAAGAGCTAATGAACATCCACATTCATTACAACAAGGTGATGTACCTTTAACTGCACATTTTTTTCCTTTAAGGTCACAATCATCACAAATGTTATGTCTTAATTTTGCAACATCTTCAACAAATTCATCTCTAATTACTGCATTCTTAATACCTTCCATTATTTGAGATTTGTTATCCCATATTATCTTTAGTATATTTTTCATTTTTGGTTTTTTTAAATTCTTGTTTTTTTAAATCTAATTCAATTAATTTAAGTTCCAATGTAAGTAGTGCATCTAATTTAGTTTCAATTCCTTTTTTATTAAAGTATGCACTAAATGTTGATGTATCATGTGATTCTAAAACTTTAGTATATCTTGGTATAGCTTTTCTAATTATACCAGTTTTTGCTACAAAATGACCAAGACCATCAATGTTAATTCTAGGATAAGTTAAACCTGTTAAGTTTTTTCTAATTTCTTTATAATAATATTCTATAAAATCTTCAACTAAATCAACAGTAATATTTAAATCTTCAGATACATCTTTATATAATAGAGTTGATTTCTTGGGTATCATTTACCTAAAAATTTATAATCTAATAATATACTACCTGTTGTCTGTATCTTCATATCAGGATTAACCATAATAATTTTTTTATTAGTAGCATCCTTAATTATCAATTTATTTTTTTCACATTTGTTTATACAGTTTCTTACAGTTTGTGATGATTTAAATATTGCATGTTCTTCAAATGCATCATAACAAAAATGTGTAAGTTCAATTGGACCAATAACACTGAGTAGTGCAACACATTCTATATCAGAATTACTCACCATTATCCTATTAAGATAACAGTGAGTTAATATCTGAAATTTAATAATATCTGGTGTAGACATTATAACACGTTTTTGTACTTGGTTAACTAAGGCCATTAGTTCTGTTTCTTAAGTTGTCTTTTAACAGTTTCTTCTGAAGGTTCATTTTCATCTGATTCTGGTTCTTCAACTTGTTCTTGTTGTGACTGCATCATCATTGCATACTGCATTTGAATACTAGATCTTTTAAATCTTGCTTCATCAATGTCACATAACATTTTTTCATAAGATAACTGTGCATCTAAATAAGGCATTGATTCGGTATAAAACCTTAACATTTCTTCTTTTCTAGCTGCTAATTCTTCTGGAGTCATATCCATTTCTTGTTGGTTTTCCATTACTATATTTTTTAAGTTTAAACAAATATATATATAATAAGTTTAAATCAAATATATTTAAACAAAAAAATCCAAGTAATTTAAGTTACCTGGATTTGTATGTGTAAAGAAGGTTAATTAAAATGCTCTTTTAATTTTTCTTGCAACATTTTTAGCTCCCCATCTTATTTTTCTTCCTAAATGTTCAAGACCTAAATTTCTTCCACCACCATTACTACTTCCACCACCATCATCATCATTACTGGTTTCAGTACGTGTAGTTTTAAAAGTAGTAACTTTTTTACAACCTTGACCAGTACTAGTCCCACCTTCTTGATATTTAGTTTTACTCTTTTTTTTCTTAGGAGTAACTTCAAAACTTCTCATAGATCTAATGATCTGATTTTTGTCATCTATCATGATTACCTGTTTTTAAATGTAAAATTCATTACTGTTATTAAATAAAAGTCTCTTGAGATATCTATTTCTACTGTTAATATATCTAATGAAGAGACTCTTAATCTAATCATTAATTTATCCCATTGTTTTGATGCTGATTTCCAACTATTTCTAAATTTCATAATTCTATATCTTTTGATTCTATTAATGTATATGTAAAAGAATTACCATGTGTATCTTTTGCTTTATGCATAATACTCATGAACTCATTAAAGTCTTTTGCTCTTTTAAATACTTGGCATCCTTCTGACCAATTCTCTACATATGTTGATTCTGTTTTAGGATTACTTCTATGTATATTAATTCCAAATAAACCTTTATCAATTATTTGCATATCATGGAGAAGATTCTTATTGTTATCTCTCCAGATTGTTACTGCATTTTTTTGTGTTAATGCTTCATACTGTCCTTTATGTAAACCTATACAATGAGAACCTCTAAACTGTCCTAGTGCTAGTCTTGCTACACCTTTAGGATTATGGTATTCTTTCATTGCTTTGTTTCCAGGATCTGTTGTTATTGGCCATTCCTTATATATCCAGTTACCATTCTCTTTATAAGATAGTGTCATGATATCATCAAAAAGGTTACTAACTGAAGTTCCTGTTAAAGAATTTCTTATACCTACCATATTGACATCATATCCTTTATTAACTGCATCTTCAAAGTATGCATAATTTTTAGACTTGATTGTAGTTTCAATTTGTTCTCTTGTATAACTCATCAGTCTTTTTTAAAATATAAGTCAGCTTCATCATGTCTTCTTCTAACTAATCCTGCTAATGTAACTCCTCCTGCATTTACCCACTTCATAAATTCTTTTCTAATGTCTGGATCATTTGGATCTGCATTAACTTTTTTTAACAGTGTAGAAGATTTTAATGCTCCGGTTCCTAAGTTATAAGCAAAAGAAACTAATGCATCAAATTGATTCTGTGTGATTGTATCTATGCAATAACTATCTACTGCTCTTTCATAAGTACCTAACATATCAGCAAGTAATACTGTTGCTTCTGCTTTTGTTATAGGAGCATCAGCCATAGTAACTTTTTTTATCTTAGTGTAGTATGTTGCACCATATCCTATTGTAGGAACTCCTGCTGGACATCTGTAAGGTTTAGCACTAAATCCTTCAAATGATTTTATTAACTCAACTCCTACAGGACTTAACTTAAGTATTTTCATTATAATTAGTTTTTAATATTCTTGTATGTATCTGACACAGCTTCAACTCCTGATCTAATTTTCTTAATAACATCTGATGCTGATTTAAGAATATTATTACCAGTAATATCAAACCAGTTTTCATTTATAGATGCTAACTCTATGATAGCAAATATACATAATAATACATTTGTAAATAAAGCAGGAGTTGGAATAGTAACTGCATATCCTAAAGTTTTAAGAATTGCATTTGAGAATGGAGTTAATGCATAATAGTCTAATGGAAATACTGCACCAGCAAAAATATAATATCCTGCTGCTTTAAATATATAACCTCTTCTAAGTATTTTAGATTTAAATACTTCTCTGTATTTTCTTTTTTCAGAACAAGCTATTTTTTTAAGTGATATAAGTTTAACTATAGTATCTATAAATATAATAGTCATTAATATAATAGAGCAAAGTTCAACAGGTGCAAAGATGGAGAATATAGACAATACTGTAAGTGTTATTTTTGTTTTCATGCTAAAGGAATTTGAGATCTAATGATCTTAATAATAATATTAATTAATAAAATAATTAGTACAATCCCTCCCACTACAGCTAAGAAGTTTACCCACCAAGGAATATACTTTATCTTTTCTGGTTTCAATGTTTTAGTTACTACTTTAGTAAAATATTTAGTATTGCCTTTTATAGTTTTATAAATAGTATGTACTTGAGCTTTAGTAGTATATACATTATTGCTCAATCTTGTTTCTAAAGTAATGATTTTACCATCTTTGTCTCTTAGTCTATCACCTAACTTAGATATAACATGTCCTAAAGAATCACAGTATAATGTATCTTGAATATATACAGTTTCTCCGGGAATAGTTATTGTAGTATCTCTAACTTGAATAACTGTTTGAGTACTGTCCTTTTGAGTACACAAGGGACAGTACTTAGCTAACCTCTTTTCAAGAGAACAAGATGATAATAGTACAAGTAATATAATTAAGTATTTCATATTTATTTTTTATTAACCTGCTAAACAGTCTACACAATTACGATAAAAAGCACCATTAGATTGAATTGTAGCAGGTCCTGATGTTGGAATAGTTATTTGATAACAACCACCATTATTAATATCTCTTGTGTATAGTCCTGCTTGATCATCATTTACAAATATAATTTCATCTTGTGAAAAATCACAAGCTACAGCAATATAAAAACCAGACAATGAACAAGCTTGACAACTTTTAGTATCTTGTGATACTGTAATAGTTGCAGGACCTGAAGTTATTTCACCGTTACTATACCAACATGTACCATCATCAGTTACAAATGAATAAGGTAGACCAGGAATAGTACCATAGAAAACTGCAGGTTCAGATGCACCAGTACAATCATATGCTATATAAAAGTTAGGACAAGTTCCACACTCTTGACAATCTTTATATGTACCATTAAAAGTATCAATAGTAATGGTTGGAGTAGTTGTATTATCCCAATCAAGAACTGTATAACATGTAAATTCCTTTGGTGTTAATATAGTTGAAATGCTAATAGTATCATCTACATTAAGTCCAAAGTTATATTCAACATATTCTATTACTCCTGAACAACAATTTTGTATTTTGTAAATTACAGGAACATTACAGTTATTTAAATCAGTGAGACATGTTTGACATGCATAATCTCCAGCACCATAATTAGCTGTTGCTTGAATAAATGCTCCATTAACAGTAACACCTGTCTCAGGTGTAGGTTTTATTTGCCAACAATATCCATATTGATCCATAAATGTATCTCCACCAATTACACCAGAACCAAGAAGATCAAGTGTTGTATATAAAACTAATCTAACTTCATGACAACAAGAAAATATTTGATAAACATCAGGACATGCTCCTGGTGTAGTAATACAAGTTTCACAATTTTCAGATACTGAAAAAACTGTTACTAATCCAGTTATTGGACCAGATGTTTCTTTTGTTACATTCCAACAGAAACCATAAGTATCTATAAATGTATCACCTACATTAATTCCTGGTAATGATCCTGTAAATCTTTCATCTTGACCACTACAACATGATTGAACAACTAAGTTCATTGGACATGGATTATCTTGAAGACATAAAGCACAGTCATTGTATGGATTAGCAACAAATCTTACAGTATCTACAGGATCTGATGTTGTTTCTATAATTGTCCAACAGTTACCTTCTGTATCTGAAAATGTTCCTGATGCTGGTAAATTTTGAGTACCTAAACTTATAACTTCAAATACTGCTTGTTCACAACAGTTTTGAATTCTTACATTTGTAAGTGCTGGTATTGGTGCACAAGATTTAGTAATATCAAGTGTATATGAAAAATTACAACTAGCAGGAGGATTATAAAAAGTAGGACAATTTACTCCAACAAATAATAGTGTACCTGCTGGTAATGTTACACCTGTTGTTTCTAAAGAAAAACAAGTAGTAAAAATAACTGCTGGTGTTTGAGGAAATAATTCTGCAGGGATTAATGTAAATACATTAACATTTCCTATAGAATTTGCAAACTCATTACAATCTACATATGATACACCTATTAAGAATTGACAATTAGCACCTCCTGATCCACTTCCAGTAGCTATTCCTTGTAAAGTTATGATATCATTTACATCTACATCTACAGGTAATATAATTGCCATAGATGCACTACCTGATTTAACATTTAATATATTACCACCTAATGCTATAGCATACTCATTTGTAGGATTAGACATCCAACTATAAGTTCCACCTATAAAAGCCCAACTATCATCATAATCTCCACTACCATCCGCAGTATTAAAACTACTAGCTAATGTTGCTACTTTAATATGATCAACTTTGCAATTATCTTGCACAGATGTAAATATTTGTGTGCTCATCTTAAGATAAATAAGTAATTAAAAATGTAGTTCCTGTTGCATTATATGAAATGCCTTCTAAAAAGTTATTTAGTTCAGCACTAAAATTAACTACTACTCCTGCAGGTACTGAAACTCCGTCAACTGTTCCTGCTGCATTTCCTACATTTGCTATAGAAAAACTATATGTATTAGGAGGAACTACACCAGCACCTGTAGCAGATACAATATTAGTACTTCTTTTTTGTGGTGGACAACAAGTTCCTGCTGTTAAAGCATCAATAATACCTTGTAATCCTTTTAACATTTGTAACTGCCACGGGAAATTATTTCCTTTATTTCCGTATGACTTAGTATTTCCTATTGACATAGTTTTTTATTTACTTATTAGTTATATAGCTTTTTTAGGGTCTGCAGGAACAACTCCACCATTATCTTTTCCTTTTAATAAAAACTTTTTTATTGACATAATTTTTCTATCAATTCTTTCTCTATTAGGATTATGTTTTTTTACTCCAACTTCTATTACTCCATCTTCTGCTGATATTAATATGTTTTCTTTTTTACCCCAATTTTCTGGTATGTATGAATTTGTTTTCATGATATATATTTTTATATTAATTAATAAACTGTAAATGTAGGAGCACCAGAAACAAAATCTGCATTTAAAAATTCTATTTCAAAAGTTACTTCTGCTATAATAGTATTTGAAGTACTAGCTCCCCATACTAAATAAAAATCAATTCCTGTTGAATAAGCATCATGGAGTATATACATTTCAGAACTAACAGTAAGCATTGTTTGTGTATCAGTTACATATGCACCATTTGCTAATGCTGTAATAAGATTGTTATTAAAATTATCATCAAATGCTGTAACAGATCCTGTTAATTTCCATGGCAACTCAGTATTAGTATTTTCAAGTGTTCCTAAATAAACCAAATCATTAGGTAATACATTGTTTAGAGAAATTGCACCACCTATTTTGTATCCATCAAGTTTTTCATTTAATGGAAACATACCATTACCAGTTTGTTTAACTGAAGTACATGTCTTAAGCATTGATGGTAAAATTGCATAAGGATATGTTTCAAAAATACTTGTTTTGTATTGATTGTTTTCTTCACATACTGATGTTACAGCATCTGATAATGGCATAGCATATGTTTGATAACCATCTCCTCTTTTTGTAAAAGGTACTTCAGCACCTAATACAATTAAGTCTGTCTTAGAGTTATTAGGAGTTGTCCTAATAAGATTCTGAGTTTTTACGTAAATCCAGTTTAAAATGTCCATGATTGTTTATATTTATTTATTATTATTTCTTTTTTGATTCTAATGCTTCTACTTTAGAAGACAATTCTTTAATAGCTTTAACAAGGATAGGAATTAATTTTCCGTAGCTTGCTTCAAGTTTTTCTGGATTCTCTTCATATACTAAACCTAATGTTTCAGCCATGTCATGTTTTTCTTGAGTAGCTTTCAAGTCTTGTGCAATAAAACCAAAGTCTTTTACACCATGCTTACCAGTTTCCTCTCTGTCATTCCAAACAAAAGATACAGGGTTAAGTTCTTTAACAAATTCTAAACCTGCTGCTAATTCAGCAACATCTTCTTTATCTCTTGAATCTGAAAGAGCAGTAATAGATGTTACAGCACATCTAAGAACAGTATTACTAGAATTACCTAAAGTAATTGCATTACTTGCAGTAGTTGTAGCTCCAGTTGAAGTATCTCCTAAAAAAATATTATTATTACCACTAGTTGTTAAATATCCAGCTGAACCTCCTACAAAAACATTATTATTTCCTGTAGTATTTTGTGCTCCTGCACCACCACCAATACATACATTTACATGTCCTGTAGTGTTTGCATTTCCTGCAGTATTTCCAACAAATACATTAGAATATCCAGTTGTATTGTTATATCCAGAATTAGATCCTACAGCAGTATTACTTCCACCAGTATTAGTATGTTGTAATGAACTACTACCTATAGCAGTATTACTAGCAGCTGTAGTATTATATTGTAAAGCAAATGCACCTAATCCAGTATTTGCTTGACCTGATGTAGTATTTAATAATACTTGATATCCTATTGCAGTGTTACTATTTCCTGTTGCTGAAAGCAAGTTATTAATACCAAATGAAGTTTCATATATTCCTGTATTAGTTGCAAGAACAAGTGGTGATCCAACTCTAATTTGATTTGATCCTCTTGATTTAACAGGTGCTCCTGCTACTGTTACATTTTGATATACATTAGATGAATAATCTATTATGTCTACGTTTAAAGTTGCTGGTGTCGGCATGATTTTATTTTTTAAGTTAAGTTAAATTAAGGTACTATTGTTAATGTTGTTCCTGATGGAATAGTTAAAGTTTTTCCCGCACACATTGCTAGCGGACTTGTATATTGTAAAGTTGCATTATCTGGTAATACTATATCTTCATCTATACAACCTACAACTCTAAAACCATTTGCCCAGATAGAAAGACCTACTACTGCTACATCAGGTTGTATATTAAGTTGTGTAATAAAATCAGCTATAGATATAGCAGTAGGTTTATAATTGCCACCATATCTACTGTCTCTTGTACCTAAAGGTAATAAGTCAGTTGGTTCAGCTATTTTTTTTATCATCTTACCGGTGATGATATTAAAAAAGTTTGATAAGTTATTTAACATTTTTTTTATTATTTATATTAACAATAATCTAATCCTATAAAATCAGTTCCATTAAACAAAAAAGGAATTATAGTTATTCCAGCATCAATATCATGATCTGATGGTGGAGTATCTGGTCCACAGTCATTAAACATTAAATTTCCAGTTGATGTAATAGTATTTGAACTTGTAGCACTACTTATAATAAGATATAACTTATCTCCAAGTACACACTTTACTGGTATAACATTAAGATTAAAGTCTACTGTTATATCAGAACTAAATTGTACAATAGTTTCAGGTGCAGATAAAAACAAATCAATAGTATCACCATTAGATACTGGATTAGATAAAGTAACTGCTTTTCTAGAGTTTCTTATAAATGCATAAACTCTTTGACTCATGTTTTGCCACATAAAAATTAGTGGACTCCTATATTCTTTCATAATTATATTGTTATGATATATTATAATATACAAAAAATAGTTTAGATAACAAAATTAATTAAACATTATATAAATCAATAATCCATTCATTAATGTTATTAAAAAACTTATTATTAATACTTACTGAAGTATCAAAAAATATATTTCCTAAATTTGTGTTAATGTGACATTGATTATCTGATAATATTTCATATTCTAAACCTTTAAATAAATATTGAAAATTTTGTTCATCTATTGTAAAACCATTTTCTA
>Ga0209084_1000074_pt1 | contig 96863 bp, 100 predicted proteins | sample C_130820_MF_Meta_FD_187309 | JGI IMG/M metagenome (GOLD analysis project Ga0209084, IMG submission 187309) | Freshwater microbial communities from Lake Croche, Canada to study carbon cycling - C_130820_MF_MetaG (SPAdes) (version 2) | ecosystem: Environmental > Aquatic > Freshwater > Lake... | reverse complement strand
TTTCTCAGTACGATGGTGAAACCACTTTTGCCGGTGGCACTGACGATATTGGTTTACAAGTCACTGTAGATAAAACAATATATCTCAGAGTAGGAGACAACCAGTGGGCATTTGGTGCTGGTGCTGGTGGAGCTAATATTTTACAACTGCCCACAGGTGGTGATATTAAAAATAGTGCTGGCACTAGTGTATTAGGTGCTACATTAACATTACAGGCCAAGCCTACAACTAAAGAGGGGCAGGCTGGAGATTTAAAAGGTATGGTAGCTATTGACTCAATTGGCGGAGAATTTTATTATTGTATTGCCAACTACACAGACGGTACTGATCCTATTTGGGCTAAAGTAGCTGGTAGTACTGGTTGGATTTAACGGAGCGAATATGAAAACAACGGGTGTAAATTTATCAACAATCAATGTAGCGGGAATTTTTAATCCTAGTCTACTGGGCAAGTATCGCTGGCTACCGGATCCTCCGGATGCTAGAGATCATTTGTATCAACTTAACACAGCACTAACACTAGCACCAGTAGTTGATCTAAGAAATTACTGTAGTCCCATTGAAGATCAAGGGAACATTGGCTCATGTACTGGTAACGCTATAGCCGGACAGATTGAACTCATCGATCGTAAAGGCGGCAAACAATTAGATGTAAGCCGTTTGTTTATCTATTACGAAGAGCGTGTATTAGAAGGATCAGTGCGTTACGATGCTGGCGCTTACATACGTGACGGCATCAAAGTATGTTATACCAAAGGTGCTCCGGTAGAAACACTATGGCCTTACAATACCAGTAAGTTTGCTACCAAACCACCGGCTCCTGCATATACAGATGCTCTTAAACGTAAAGTAACAGGCTATCAACGCTGTACAAATTTTGCCGCAGTTAAAAACGCAGTAGCCGCCGGTAACCCTGTTGTTATAGGATTTACAGTGTATGATAGTTTTGAAGGTATCTGGGCGAATATTCCTCATGGCCAAGCAGGATCTGGAATGATGCCTTTTCCTAATACAGCCACTGAACAGATATTAGGTGGACATGCTGTTTGTATCGTGGGCTATGATGACACTATGCCTGTAGCAGGCAAGACCAATGGACGTTTTATTGTACGTAACAGTTGGGGAACTAGTTGGGGTGATAACGGTTACTTTTATATGCCATATGGCGTAATACAAGATACAAATATGAGCAGTGACTTTTGGCTAATCAGCGCGGTTCGTAACCCTTGATAAATATACTATAGAGCAAGGAAATAACATGGCAAACGGATTTATAATACCAGACGAGTTAAAACTAAAATTAGGAAAGTACCCTAACGACGGCACAGGTGACGATTTAAACACTGCTTTTACTAAAGTTAACGGAACATTTGATTTAATAAATGCCACATTTGCTACCGGTATTGGTGGTGAAAATCTTGGTAGCGGGACCCCAGTATTTGTCAATCACGTTGATAATAAATTAAAATTTAAAACATTAACTGGCAGCTCGGGAATTACACTGACGGCCAACGCTACCACTATTGATATAGCATCAGTAGTAGAAGTATCAACTGATACCAGTCCTACACTCGGTGGTAGTTTGAGCCTAAATGGCTATAATGTCATTGGAGCAGGTAGCCCGGGCGCAAGTGGTGATATTAAAGCAACAGTATGGGGCTTTGATGTTAGAACGCTTAATACTCAAATTCAAACTGCATTAAACGCAAACTTTGGTGATTTTGGAACATTTACTGCTCCAACCGCAAGTACTTTTGATTTAGGAACCTTTTAAGGTAGGAGAAGAATATGGCATTACAATTAAGAAGGGGGATAAACTCTCAAAGAGCAGTTCCATTAGATAATAGTGAATTTGAAGGAAGCACTGACCGCACACAGCGTGGTTGGGTAGCGTTAAACTAATTTAGGACTATTCATGGCACTAGCAGTATGGACCGAACTATCAGGATACTCCTTTGGAACATTCCAAGAAAGGTCTACTCTAGAACTTACGCTGCCTATTAATTTATCAGCAGGAGTTAGTAATTTTAGAGTAATATCAGGAAAACTTCCCGGTGGTCTTAGAATCTCAGGATTAAAAATAATAGGAACTCCTTACGAAGTTCCTAGAAATACTATCTATGAATTTTGTATTAGAGCAGAAAAACTTGGTCAGATATCTGACAGAACATTTTTTATAACTATCCAAGGTCCTGATGACCCTGAATTTATTACCCCGTCAGGATCATTAACAGTTAATCAAAATAATCTGCAATACTTTGTGTTAGACTCGAGTTATGTAGATTTTCAAATTGAAGCATTTGATCGAGATACTGCCGCAGGTCAAAGATTAAGTTTTTTCATTGCTGACAACGACGGACAGTTACCTCCAGGATTATCATTGTCTCCCGATGGTAAAATTACAGGATGGGTGGAGCCTGCGCTATCAATTAAACCTCAAGACGGGGCTGGTACATATGATGACGGGTACTATGATTCAGTAGCTTTTGATTTCGGGTCGCGCCCAACAAACGGGTACGACAGCTATATTTACGATACTGTATTTTTTGATTATAGTATACCAGCGGCAAGACCAAAGAAACTAAACAGAAATTACGAATTCGTAGTTAGTATTACAGACGGTGATGTGACTCCGGAAACCATTGTCACGTATACTACTAATCCTATTAATGGCACTACTATTCCGAGTATTTCATATAAGTCAAAAAGAAAGTTTGCTATCTTTGTAGTAGGTGACGATTATTTTAGATCAGACAATGTTTCATTATTAGATGGTACTAGTTTGTTTACCGCAGATGCTACCTACCTACGTGCTCCGATATGGCTTACTAAGAGTAATCTTGGATTACATAGAGCAAACAATTACATAACATTAGTATTAGACACATATGACACTGACCAAGTTATCTATTCATTAGAAGAAATAAACAGTGATATATCGGCAGTTACATTAAGTAAATTATATACTGATAATAAAATTAACGGTCATAGCATTACCGTAACAAATACACCTGTTGCTCCAGTAATAGGTCAATGGTTAACATTTGGTGGATTGTTTACAATTACTGATCCGCTAACTGACATAGTGATAGCAACTCCGGATTATAGAAAATATCATATATCTCATGTGGCTTCATTGGGCAGTAATGAATATAGGTTAACAGTTGTAGAACCATTACAGCTAGCGTTGCCAGATGGGGTAACTTTCTTTATTGGTGATTTAAGTCAACTACCTCCAGGATTAAATTTTGATATCGCTACCGCTGAAATATATGGTATTTCACCGTATCAGCCTGCGATTACTAAAGATTACAAATTCACTGTAACTGCTACACGGTTTTCAGATAAAGGTGAATACGCAAGATCGCCAAGAGTGTTCACCGTCAGTATGATAGGCGAAGTCGAAAGCGTGATGTCATGGGTTACTCCGGTCGATCTGGGATCAATTAATGCTAATTTTGTATCCACTTTAAAAATACAAGCCACTACTAGCATCACTGGGGCAACTGTATTGTATTCAAAAGTCAACGGAAGACTACCGCCGGGGCTAGGATTAACGCAAGATGGTGAAATTATTGGCAAGGCCAATCAATTTTATAAACCTGGTAACCAGGGCCTCACTAGATTTTTTGATCAGCCGCCACAAACTTCTACAAAAACATTTACATCATTTGATAACGGTAAGACTACTATAGATCGTAAATTTGTGTTTACAGTTGAAGCTAAAGATCAGTTTGGCTACAGCGCAACTACTAGAACATTTTCAATCACGGTTGATACTCCAAATCGCGCAATATACGGTAATTTAAAAACTAAACCATTCTTAAAATTAGATCAACGATCTCGTTGGAAGGGCTTTATTAACAATGCCAGCGTGTTTACTCCAGAAAGCATCTATAGACCAACCGATGAAAATTTTGGGATTCAACAAGAGCTATCAATGTTAATCTTTGCCGGAATTGAAACTACAGAGGCAGCGGCCTATGTATCAGCAATGGGGTTAAACCATAAGCGCAAGAGATTTCAATTCAGTAGTGTTAAGAAAGCTACTGCTGTAATTCCAGGAACTCATGACAAAGTATACGAGGTCGTGTACGTACAAATGATTGACCCATTAGAACCAAACGGTAATGTACTGCCCGATACTATAAAAAACTTAGGACTGCGTTCTTCTAGTATAACCATTGATACCAGTAATGATATTTGGGCGGCTGGATATAGTCTAAGCGACCCCATGGCGGCTGCTAAACGGGCTCGCATGGAACAAGTTGGTAATCCAGCAAATCGCCCCGATACGTCAGTAAGTATTGATCAATCGGTATATCAGGTGTCGAACCCAAATTTAGGTACATATTATCCTAGTAGCATTTCCTTGTGGAGAGATCGTATTAAGTCAAGTTATAGGATAGATAACTCAGGCAATCAGATACCGTTAGAATTAGAACGCAACTACTTGCCGTTATGGATGCGCAGTATTCAACCGGGCGCACGACAAGAATTAGATTTTCAGTTAGCTGTACCACTTTGCTACTGTAAAGTAGGTACCGCAGATGACATAATATTAAACATCAAGTTTAGTGGCTTTGATTTTAAATTATTAGACTACACCTCTGATCGATATATAATTGATGCAGTAGGTGAAGAGATAGGGGATAAATACCTTATATTTAGAAACGATAGGATAACAATATGAGCAATTTAAATTATGGCGCAATTAACGAAGCATTTCCGATTGCTGGCCAGGATAACGACAGCGAAGGATTTCGTGGAAATTTTGCCGCAATAAAAGCTTCTTTAGAAACTGCCCAGTCAGACCTGTCTGATCTACAATTAAAAGCAGTACTAAAAGCAACGCTAGGAGCTGGAACTGCTACTGTAACAAACGATTTGTTAGGTAGCACTATTAAGAACGGATTGTACAGTAATTTTAACGGCTTGGTACCGGATGCGGGCGAAACTACATTTACTGGTAGTCAGCATACTATACATTTCAGCGGTGTTAATGAAAACTCTGGTGCCCTACAAGTTTTTAAAATATCTCAAAATTCATTAATTACATTTGCTAATTGGAAAACTAATCCGGCACAATTTACTAGTATGCGCATTCATTTAGTCAGTAATGGGGCTAGCGCATGGACTGTACAATTTTCAAATAGCGGTGGCAGTGTAGTATTTGATCAAGCAAATGGTGTGATAAATCAAACTGTTACGTTAACCGGATATACACCCGGAGTAACCGATCCAGTTCATACAGTAGTTGATGTATGGACATATAATGGTATCACCGTATTCATGCGAGTATTAGGTAACTACACTACGCTAGGTGAATTAATTACTTCGTTTGGTAATGTAACTGTTGGCGGCATTTTAAACGCAACCGGAACAACTGAATCAACTTCACCATCTACTGGAGCAGTTAAAATAAGCGGTGGCGTTGGTATCGCTAAAAGTGCTCGCATTGGATTGGAATTAGGAGTAGCTGGTACTACTGAGTCAACTTCTAAAACAACTGGTGCTGTAATAATTGCCGGTGGAGTAGGCGTTGCTAAACGATTAAACGTAGGTGGTAATGTTATATTAGGTACCACAACTACAAACGAAGTTGTAATTAAAGGAAATCTTACAGTTGAGGGTAATACTTCACTATCAACTACTAGCATAACTATTGCTAACATTAATGATATTTCTAACGTTGATACTGCTACTGGATTAGTTGCTAATCAAATTTTAAAATACGACGGGGCTAATTGGATTAATGCTAACAACAATCTTAATGATGTTACTGACGTTAATATTGTGTCGCCGGCCAATGGTGATGCGCTAAGATATGACGCAGGAACGCAAACTTGGTCTAACAATGTAGATTTAGTTACTTACGTAGTTACAGTCGATGACAACGGTGCTGGCAATCAAGATGTATTTTTCTTAAACGGCATAGCGTTAAGAACAGATGCAGGAGACGAGTTTGATTTAGAATTTTCAGTGGGCAAAAAATATCACTTTGATATTAGCCATTCATCGAATGCTAATGCTCCATTACGTTTTTCAACTACTGCTGATACCGTTGTTCCGTCATCAATTACAGCATATACACAAGGTGTAACAATCAACGGAACAGCCGGAACAGCCGGTGCGTATGTTGAACTAAGAGTAACTACTGATACCCCAAAGATATTATTTCTTTACGCTACTCAAGTAAGTATTGACACTTCATTGATTGGTGCGGCATATCCAATTAGTGTCGGCACGTATTACTATACCGGAAGCGAATTGTTAGTGTCAACACATGTTGTTGATCGAGCCAAATCAGTATCATACTTTACCGCCAATAGCTCACCTAAAACAGCTACATTAGCCGATGGGAGAGATGGTCAGGTCAAATCGTTCATGCTCGATGCTGGTAACAACACTATGACTATAACTGTAACTAGCCCAGCTTGGGGCGGAGCCGGTACTGTAGCATTTACCGGAGTTGGTACTGCTTGTACGTTACAATACATTAATGCCAAATGGTTCTGTATTGGCAATAACGGCGCAGTATTTGCTTAACCTATGCATCCACTAGCAGGCGACCTTAGTCAATTTAAGGATTCGGAAATTGAATCTAAAATTAACGATCTAACTCGTAAGTATTTCAGCACATACAATTTTGAGCTACAACAACAAGTTGCTATGATGCTGGATACTTATAAGGCCGAAATGGCGAACCGCAGACTGCGAGAATACGAAAAAATGATGAATTCTCGTAATAAAGATCTTGACAAATTGATAAATGTAAGTTAAACTATAGGCTATGCGCCTAGATCAATTTGGTAATCCTATCTTTAATTCACAAGACATATTCAAGGTCCTCTATCAGGGCAAGCTAACCAATCTAAAAAAAGTTACGGTAGATTATACTGATGATATTGAGCAGTTAGAACGTACCGCTGGATTTACGTTTAATCGGTTCAATGAACAATTAGATCAAATTTCAATCGATGATTTTGACCAAGCACTTCAAAGTGATTGGTTTATGCCAAAAGAATACTTAAAATTTGACGTAGAATCACATTGTCTAACTAGGTGTACTACTGATGCCGAACGAGCACGAGTTGCGGCAGAAATTATTGCGTACAAAGAACGTGGTATGATCCCCTTGCTACAATGGATCAAGCACTTTGTAGATGTTTGTAGCGAAAATAACGTAGTTTGGGGTGTAGGACGTGGGTCTAGCGTAGCCAGTTTTGTGCTGTTTTTGCTAGGTGTACATGAAATAGATTCAGTCAAATATAATTTAGACTGGCAGGAATTCCTGAGATAAGTAATAGTATAATCCAAGGAGATTAAAATGGCAATGAAAGAACAACAACGATCAGTTTACCGCACAATGCAAGGTAAAGAAATCGACATGACTAAATTGGTTATGCAGAATGAAATGACAGTAGCAGTGGGCAATGTAAAAGTCAATGCTCGCGGTGACGAACTAGGGCCTGGTGGAAAAATTATCCGCAAGGTTGAGGACACTATTGCAGTGCCGACAGGTGCCGGCGCTGTAGCCGATAGGCAAGTATCACGTGACCCAGTTGCTAAAAATGTAGCCCAACAAGATCCAGAGGGTAACGAATGAATGTAGTAGAAGGAAAACTTATCCCAATTCGAGATAATGTCTTAATTACAGATATGAATTTTGAAGAACAAAAAACTTCAAGTGGTATTATTATTCGCAGTGATGACGGCAAAAGCGAAGGTATTAAACCACGCTGGGGTAAAGTTTGGGCCATTGGACCAAAGCAACAGGACGTACAAGTAGGAGAATGGATCCTAATCGAACACGGTCGTTGGACTCGCGGGATTACAGTTAGAGGCGAAGACGGCAATGACTTTGTTATCCGCAGAGTTGATACTAAGGCAATTCTTGCCAGTACCGACGAAAAACCAAATGATTTTTATTCTGGTGAACACAGCACTCCTGGGCACGGATCAACACATAGCCCAGAAGATTTTATGCGTCCGCATTATTAAATCGTAATTACTTTGAGTAACAGGGCTATTGACTAGCCCTGTTCTTACCTGTATAATACAGGTAAGGAGTACATATGATTGAAATTCAACCTAAAGACACAAGCCGGGGACATTTTTATGTTAGCCTTGTAAAGAGTATATTACGCATTGGCGCCGGCGGATGTTTAATCCAGGGCGATTTATTTTTTGCTGGACTATTATTAATCTTAGCAGAATTTTTAGGAATTGTTGAGGAAGTAGTATAATATGGATATGGATCAAGCGGCTGTGTGGCTCGGCGGCAGTATTTTAACAATGCTAGGATTTGTTGTAGTTGTTATAGGAGTTGTAGCCGTTAACAATATTTTACACAAATACTGGAAACCAGTACGTATTTTTACAGCGGATAGTTGGAATTTTAATCCTCCTCCGCACTTTGTAACAAGAGAAGAATTAGAAAGGGATAAAAAATGAAAGAACTATGGGTTGAAAAATATAGACCGTCAACTATAGACGGGTATGTGTTTAGAGATAATCATCAGAAGGAACAAGTACAAGGATGGATTAAACAAAAATCAATTCCGCATTTGTTGTTTAGTGGTAACGCAGGTATTGGTAAAACTACTCTAGCTAAAATCTTGTTTAATGAACTTGATCTAAATGAATACGATATTTTAGAAATTAACGCAAGCCGTACTAACTCCGTTGAAGATGTACGTGACAAGATTGTTAACTTTGTACAGATGATTCCGTTTGGGGACTTTAAGGTAGTACTACTAGACGAAGCTGATTATTTGTCACCCAACGCTCAAGCGGCACTTCGTGGAGTGATGGAAGAATACCATACTACTGCTAGATTTATTCTTACTTGTAACTATCCTAACAGGATTATACCTGCGTTACATAGTCGTTGCCAGGGCTTTCATATTGAACGAGTAGACATTACAGAATTTACTGCTCGAATGGCTGAGATTTTGATTACAGAACAAATTGATTTTGAATTAGACACACTTGATACGTTTGTTAAAGCTACATACCCTGATCTACGTAAATGTATCAATACTGTTCAAATGAACAGTTTAGATGGCAAATTACACAGTCCAGAAAAAGGTGACAGTGGTCAGGCTGATTATAAACTTGAAATGGTTGCGTTGTTCAAAGCTGGTAAGATTAGTGAAGCACGTAAGCTAGTATGTTCACAAGCTCGTCCAGAAGAAATGGAAGAAATTTATCGTTGGTTGTATGATAATATTACTATCTTCGGTGATGAACCTACTCAGGATAAAGCGATCCTTATTATTAAAGCAGGATTAGCAGATCATGCGCTAGTTAGCGATGCTGAAATCAATCTAGCTGCAACACTGATAAGATTAAGTCATTTGTAAACAAAAAGGGCCCGAAGGCCCTTTTTTAATCACCGTATATTGACAACACCTCCTTAACGGCATCGTGTCTTTCAATATCTTTATGATCGAACTGGACTATGTCAATGTGTTTAAGTCCGGGTTTCTTCGATAATAAATTACAAAATTCTATTAGTCCATTATCGTTCATACGATCTGCCTGGGCTAAATCTCCTGTTACTACCATCTTAGATCCTTCACCTAAGCGTGTAAGTAGCATCTTCATTTGATTAGCTGTTGTATTCTGACATTCGTCAGCGATAATGTAGGCATTTTTAAATGTACGTCCTCGCATATAAGCGAGCGGGCTAATTTCAATAGTTCCATCCTCTAGCATTTTAGCTATGTCTGTTTGTTTATAATATTCTCCAAGTACGTCAAATATTGGTCTTGTCCACGGGGCCATTTTTTCATTTAGCGTACCAGGTAAAAATCCCAAATCTTCATCTACGGAAACGGCGGGTCTAGTCACAATGATCTTATCTACTATACCTTCTTGAAACAATTTAATTCCATGTTGAACTGCCAGCATTGTTTTGCCTGTGCCGGCTGGCCCGATGGCAAATATAATACTTTTTTGTTCGTCTTGGAGTTTTTGTATGTAAATCTTCTGGTTGGCATTTCGCGCCTGAAGGCTAACACGTTGCTTCTTTTGAGGAAGGTATGGTTGAAAGTCAATGACTTTAACTTCTGATGTAAAGCGTTTTTTCACTCTTTTTGTCATCTAAGTTGCTCCTACTTTAATGTAATGTAAAAGTAGGACTTGTAGCGACCGCCTCGATAACTACAGAGGTCCTACACTATTATTTAACGAATACACAGAATAATAAACTGTTATGTTATCGTTTCAAACCAGCTAAATAAGTATAATGAATTCTAGGAACTCTCATGCATGATATTTTAGACGTAATCCGCAACATAGACGATCTATACGAAAACAACACTAGCATTAGTGTGTTAAAAGACTTCGAGCGTGTGCTTGACGAAATGGATCTGTATGTATACGACAATTGGGAAGATGGTGAACTAGCATCGGGTCCAGTCGTAGACCGTCATTGGATAACTGCTAGCTTTATGTGGCCAAAGAATAAGATGCCTGATCCAGATGGCGCAAAAAGATTGTTAGACCTGGGATGTAAAGTATCTTATGAAAAGAGTCATTTGATCGAGCCTAGAAAAATACGAACACCAGATGACATCCGTCCAGGTACTAAAAAAGGTAAATTAGATCATAAGCCTATTTGGGTTGTTGAAATCCAAATGCCAAAGAAAGTAGCATTTGATATCTACAAAGGCTACATGGATAAGATGAAAAACGAAAATCAAGATCAAGAAGCTACTGCGCCCACAGCCGGGACACCTGCGCCAGGCGGAGCACCTGCTCCTATGGCTCCAGGCGGTGCAGCACCTGCTCCAGGCGGTATGCCAGCACCAGCAGGCGCACCAGCGGCTCCACCGGTATAATTATGAAACATATTACAGAAAGTTTACGTGCCACTGACCTAAGATACTTTGTTAAAAAGGTCTTTGAGATTGATTCTTATAAAAGTAAAATTGGCGACGACGAAGATATTGTTGTATTAGCATTTACTGTTGATAGTGAAGATCCTGCCAAAGACCTTGAAAACTTTATCGAAATGGGGTACGACTTTGTGCTTGACGCAGATATTACTCCCGGTGAAATGGATGATGGCAAATATCGAGTATTTGTCGAGCTAGAACGTACTAAACATGTTGCTAGTCAAATTAACACAATTTTAGACGGTGTTAAGAAATTGTGTGACGAACCAAACATGCGATTTAGATATTTTAAAAGTTTTAAAAGTCAAGAAGCGACCCTAGAAAACTTAGGAATAGCTGTACCGACTGACGCACAGTCTTATAACATTGCTACTGAAGAAAACATGTTAGAAAACTTTAGTAACTTTTTTAAAAATAGTTATGCTGAAGAAATACATTTACTCGATGAATCAATCAGCTTTAAAAAAAGCTACGGAGATTTAGTAAAATTTAATATCGTTACCAGCGGTACACGACAAGAAGTTTATACAGCAGTAAAAGGTCCTATTATGTTGGAAAGTTCAAGCATGGCCGAAGTCATGTTTTTGTCCAAATATATCGGCCCTTACAATATTACCAAAATTGGTGATACATTTATATTTGAAAACAGCGGCTGGGCCGTAGCACTTAAAAGGAAACTATGATGGCAGACGGATTTGATTTTGATTTTACAGTACAAAAGTTAGCGGCAATTTTACCTAATAACCCTTATGTCGAACACTGGCATGAAGCACTATGTAAAATTCTTCCTGATTACGACATTAACACAGTGCCACGTGTTGCAGCTTTCCTAGCACAAACAGCACACGAATCGGGCGGATATACAGCACTAAAAGAAAATTTAAACTATCGTGCTGAAACATTATGTAAAGTGTGGCCAAGACTATTTCCTAATATGGAAATTGCCAATCAGTATGCCCACAATCAAGAAGCTATTGCTAACCGTGCGTACGGTGGACGCATGGGTAATGGTGACGAAGCATCTGGTGACGGATTCCGTTACTGCGGACGTGGACTTATTCAGTTAACTGGCAAGCAAAACTATACTAAGTTTGCCGAAAGTATTGAAACACCAGTCGAAGACCTTCCTGAATTCCTTGGAACATTTGAAGGTGCTATCCAATCAGGTTGCTGGTTTTGGGAAACAAACGGATTAAATCAGTACGCAGATAACGGCGACATCCTTACAATGACCAAGCGTATCAACGGTGGTACATTGGGATTAGAAGATCGTCAAAATCATTACCAACACGCAATTCAAGTTCTTCAAGGATAATCGGTCATGGGACAATTTCAGTGGATGTTTAGTTTAGTACCGGATAGCTTTGTTGTTTGGATCTACTATTTGTTTACTATAGTTGGTCTTGCCTTATATATTGGTAGTAAGTTAGTTAACTTAATTCCTTTTATGGGTCAGTACAAACTGCCGGCGGAAATTGGTGGGGTAGTTGTACTAGTGTCTACTGCCTACTTACTAGGTAGTTTTAACGCTGGCACTGATACCCGTGCTCGAATTAAAGAAATGCAAGATAAAGTAGCTGTAGCAGAAGCACAAAGTAAACAAGTTAATACAGTTATTGAAACTAAGATCGTTGAACGAGTTAAGATAGTTGAGAAAAAAGTTGAGGTTGTTAAAACAATCATTGAAAAAGATAAAGAAGCAATTAATGCTGAATGTAAGGTTCCAGAAATTGCCATTATTGACTATAATAAAGCTGTAGCTGATCCAACTGAGGTGAAAAAATGAAAAAGTTTTTAGTAATTTTCCTTGTTGCGTTGATTACTGGTTGTACTACTGTTCCGGTAGCTGTTAAATTTCCAGATGTTCCGGCTGCGCTAGTAGAACCTGCGGGCAAGCTGACACTACTGGACACAAATAAAAAAATTCAACTAAGTGATATTATAGAAAATGCTAACGAAAATGCTGGCAAATATTATGAGCTTAGAGAAAAATATAATGCGTGGATTGAATGGTACACTAGCCAAAAGAAGATATTTGAACAAGTAAAGTAAATAAACATATAACGACAAAGGAGCGAACACTATGTCAGAAGCAGTACAAAAAGAAGATTGGATGGCCAAACGATGGCGACCAGCTATGGGGTGGTTGTACATGGCGGTATGCGCCTGCGACTTCATGTTGTTTCCAGTATTATGGAGCATACATCAAGCCCTCAATCACGGACAGATCAGTAGCCAGTGGCAACCACTAACACTACAAGGCGCTGGACTGTTCCACTTGGCCATGGGTGCTGTGTTGGGTATTGCCGCGTATGGTCGCACACAAGAAAAAATTGCTGGAGCAGAGCAGGGTGGTCTAGGTAGTTTTGGCCAGGGCGCAGGCACAACTTACATGCCACCAAACAGTCAAGGAATGATTAATGTAAACAACACTAACCAGGCACCAACCAGCTTTGGTACTAATAATACCTTTGCCAGTAGCAACACTAATACAGCCTTTGCAAGCCCCGGAGCATTTGGAAATGCAACAACCAACGTACCATCAAGCGGGTTTACAGCACCTAGCGCACCTGCGGCAGGAAGCTTCGGCTCAACCAGCAGTTTTAATTCACCAGCTCCAGCCGCAAGCAAGTTTGGTAAAGTTGTGCCACAAGCTGACCAACCAGCACTATAAGGAAAAATATTATGAAACACCTACTAGCATTATTAATTACGGCAGTGTTAGCCACAACAGCAATTGCCGCTGATAAAAAAGAACCAGCTAAGAAGCCAATAGCCGAAAAGAAAGCAGTTAAAAAGCATAAGAAATTCGAAGGCGAAAAAGTTCCTGAAAACGCACCGGCAAAACCAAAAGCACCGGCTAAGAAGAAATAAGCCAAACTCTTGACAGGCTCCGTTTAAGATAGTATAATTAGTACTATCAATGGAGCCTTTTTTACGACTATGACAGATTATTACCAAACACTAGGTGTTGGCGAAAATGCTAGCCCAGACGAAATTAAAAAAGCATATCGAACCTTGGCTAACAAACATCATCCAGACAAAGGTGGTGACCAAGCCCGATTCAAAGATATCAGTGTTGCCTATGATATCTTAAGCAACGCTCAGAAGAAAGCTGAATACGATCAACAACGTATGTACGGCGGTGGACCGCAAGTGCGATTTACATCAGGAGATCCGTTCGGTGATATGTTTGGTCAGGGCGGCAATCCGTTCGGTGATATATTTGGTCATATGCGAGGTGGAAATCAACGTCGAAATAGAGATTTAAATATTCAGTGCCAAATCAGCTTGCTAGATTCTTACTTAGGCAAACAGTTAGAAGCTAACTATAGACTACCTAGCGGTAAACCTCAAACTGTAGTCATTAATGTGCCGCCTGGCATTCACCATGGCGAAACTATTAGATACCAAGGATTAGGTGACGATAGTTTTCCTAATACTCCCCGTGGCCATTTAAACGTAACTATTATTGTGTTAGGTGACCCGTCTGGCAAATTTGAGCGCCGAGGTGATGACCTATATACAAGCATAGACATTACACCAATCGAAGCAATGGTAGGATGTCAAAAAGTTGCTACGTCAATTACTGGAAATACTATGCCAATTGACCTACGACCTGGAATAAATGTTGGAGCAGAATTTGCCAGCGCAGGACAAGGATTTACTAATCCCCATTCCGGATATAAAGGAAGATTTGTAATTGTAGTAAATATTAAGGCACCAGCAGTGACTGATCCAGATTTAGTAACAAGGTTGAAGCAACTCAATGATGAAATTAATTCACGAGCCTGATCCCATACTTAAACAAAAATCTGAAAGTTGGGATTTTAAAAATCATATTAATGCTGCAGTCGTTGAACAAGACATGTTAGTAATAATGAAGGCTAATCGAGGTATTGGGCTAGCTGGTAATCAAGTCGGACTATTGCGCAGAGTGTTTGTTATGAAACTAGTAGACGGTCGAGAAATCGGTTGTTTTAATCCATGGATTATGGTCGGCGACAACGATCTAAAAGATGATCAAGAAGGATGTTTAAGTTTTCCTAATTTATGGCTTAAAGTTAAAAGACATAATAAAATTACTGCCGCTTATCTTGACAACACAGGCAAACAATGTATAATAGAACTTGATGGCGTTGACTCTAGATGTTTCCAACACGAATTGGATCATTTAGATGGAATTACATTTACAGAATATGTAAGTGATTTAAAATTACAAATGGCACGGAAAAAACAAAGGAAATTAAATGGTTGAACCAAGCGACAATTTACAAGTAGTATTTGAAAAAGCAATTGATACTGCTAAAAAATTACACCACGAATATCTAACTATAGAGCATCTATTGTTTGCTATGTTATTAGAGGAGTCGTTTACTAACACTATTCAAGGATACGGTGCCGATGCCGAGCATCTGAGAAAGAATCTTGGTGAGTATCTTCAGCATAAATGTGCCGAAATTACTGTTCAGGATGTAGTAGTCAAGCCAAAGAAAACACAATCAGTTGAGCGTGTGCTTAACCGTGCTTTTACACAAGTGTTATTCAACGGTCGTCAACGCATTGAGCCCACTGATGTATTCCTTGCTATGGTTGGTGAAAAACGTAGTTGGGCGCACTTTTATATTGCTCAAGCAAATATTGATAAAGATAAATTTGCCGACTATATTAACAATTCGGTTGAGCAAGAAGAAGTAGAAGAACAAGATAACTCTAGTAGCAGGGCATTATCATCATTTACTACAAACTTAAACGATGCTGTTAAGAAAAATAAGATTGACCCGGTCATTGGTCGAATCGACGAATTAGAAAATATTGCCTTAGCAATGGGGCGACGTAGTAAAAACAATGTAATCTTAGTTGGAGATCCCGGCGTAGGAAAAACTGCCATAGCAGAAGGTCTTGCGTTTAATATCGTTAAGGGTGCTGTTCCTGATTTCCTAAAAGACTATACAGTTTATAATCTAGATATTAGTGCTATGCTAGCAGGCAGTAAGTATCGAGGCGATTTTGAAGAGCGTTTCAAACAAGTGCTGAAAGCCCTTACTAAGAAAGGTAAGACGGTGCTGTTCATCGACGAGGCACACATGATCTCTGGCGCAGGATCCGCAGGTAATAGTGCTAACGATCTCGCTAACATGATGAAACCGGCTCTAAGCAAAGGCAACATTAAAGTTGTGGCATCGACTACCTGGGAAGAGTATCGCAAACACTTTGAAAAGGACCGTGCGCTCATGCGTCGTTTCCAACGCATTACTGTTGACGAGCCTACACAGGAAGTAACTTTACAAATTCTTAAAGGCATTAAGAAATACTACGAAGAATTCCATAAAGTTAAGATTAAAGACGATGCGTTACAAGCGGCAATCAAACTATCCGTTAAGTATCAAACAGATAAGAAGCTTCCAGATAAAGCAATTGATTTGATCGACTTAGCGTGTTCACGTTTTAATTTAAAATTAGCAGACGATCGTAATGTTACCGAACGTGAAATCCAACATGAGTTAAGCAAGATTATTAACTTGCCCGAAGAACAAGTTATGGAAACTGAAAGCCAAACACTTGCAACACTACAAGATAAGCTCGGTGAAGAAGTATACGGTCAAGATCTTGCCCTAACTGAAGTAGTTGATAAGATTGTTGTAGCACAGGCAGGCTTAAAATCAGATAATAAACCTATCGGGTCATTTGTGTTCATGGGGCCTACAGGTTGCGGTAAGACCGAAACTGCCAAGGCGCTGAGTAAGCACTTGGGCGTTAAGCTACTACGATTTGACATGAGTGAATATCAAGAGAAGCATAGCATCAGTAAACTTATCGGCAGTCCACCGGGCTATGTTGGCTTTGAAGAAAACGCCGGACTATTGATCACGCAGATTCAAGAGAATCCAAATGCTGTGTTATTGTTTGACGAAGTTGAAAAGTCACACCCGGACGTAAGTACCGTACTGTTACAAATGATGGATAATGGCTTTATCACAGGATCAAATGGCAAGCAAGCCGATTGCCGTAACTTAATTCTTATTCTTACTACAAATGCTGGCTCACAAGATGCTGAAAAGAATGTTATTGGCTTTGGCACTCAAGAAAAAGACTATAGTGATAAAGACTTAAAGAAATTCTTTACTCCTGAATTCCGAAATCGATTAGACGGTGTCATTACCTTTAATAAGTTAGGCAAAGAAACAATGACTAAAGTAGTTATGAAGTTTATTGACGCTTTGAAAGATCAAGTTAAAGATAAAGCTATTCGTATTAAAATTGATAAGGAAGCTGTTAACTGGCTGATCGACAAAGGGTTTGATGCTAAGATGGGTGCTCGTCCACTACAACGTGTTATTGATAAGGAAATTAAACGTGACCTTGCTCGTATGATGTTGTTTGGCGAATTAAAAGGTGGCGGTTGGTTAACTATTACTATTGAGAACGATAAGATCTTACTAGTTGCTAAACCAAAAGTAGTCAAGGTGCCGTTGCTTACTACAGGCAGCATGTTGGAAAATGCTAACTAAAACAACAAAAAGTTTGTTCAAAGGGACATACCAGTACAAAATAGTTCTGGTATGCTCGATAGCGTCGGCATTTAGAAGTGGAGACATGGAGTCAACGCTAGAACAGTTGAAAAAGACCACTCTTACTAGCAAAGATACATATCGGTCAATGTATCAACCGCAACCAAAGACTCAAGAACAATTAGATTACGCATTTAAGCTACAACATCAGATTAACAAATTAAAAAATATTGAAGTACGTGTAGAATCTCCATACATTTCAGTATATACAAATTTAAAATCAGATGTTGATAGTTTAATTAAGATCGACAAAGATAAAGTAAAGTATATAAGCATTCCGATTGACGGTAGTAATCTAGTTAAAGATACTGTAATAATGCCTAAAATTCCGTACGAATTTAGGATCACCCTAGGTAAGACTATACAAAACCACAGCGCATTTGTTGAGTGGGCCGAAAATACTTCAAAGTTAAAGCTAACTAAGAGTTGTAAAAGAGATCTGCTAAAAGATCGCAGTTGGGGTGGTACACACTTTTATCTAACCGGTGATAACGTATTACTCATGACAAAAATGCATTTAGGCGGTTCTATTAACAAAATAGAACGGGTTGTTAAGGCCTAACTGCCAAATCAAAGCTATTTTCTAAAAAGGCGTTTGCGATAAATAGTATATCCGCAAAGTATTGTTGCGACTAAACATAACGGGCTAAAAATGCGCATTAATGAACTATTAGAAGGCAAAGATGTTAAAGAATTAGAGTTTGTCAAGAAAGATCTTGACGGCACTAAAATTGACTTCGATCTTGTTGAAGACCTGACATTTTTTATGAATCATGATGATGACATGTACCGTCGTCATGTCTACCCGTTGATTACTAAATGTATTAAACACGTTAAAGCAAAAGAAAAAATTGATCCGATGATGTTTAAATCAGCAGTTAACGAATGCTATAAACAGTATGTTGAAGAGTATCCTATTAAAGAATTACCAGAATCATTAGAAGATAAAACTTGTAAAGCAGTTTGTAAAAAAATGCTAGAAGATTTTAAAAAACATCACAGTGACGGGAAGTATAAGGATTATTAATGTTATTACGTGAACTATTCGTTAATACTAGAAAACTTCTAATACTGTCTGAGGGTGGCAATCTAGCCAGCCACGATGAAGCTGGTAAGATCTCAGCTGGCTGGCAAGGTACACCAGGCGTACATCAAGCAGAAGATTTAGACTTAGAAGTTCATAACAGAACTGCTGTGTTAAATGTATTAAATGATTTGATGATCAATATCAATAACGCATTTTCACAACAATATGGCAAACCAATATGGCCGGAAGCTGCATTCGCTAGTGGGTCTTATCTCAGCGGAAGTAGCTTTCATTTCTTTGATAAAAAGATTACAGATGATCAATTTGTAAAATTAAAACCTAAAGTCGGTGATATTGACACACAAGCTCCTGTTGAACTAGATCCCAGCGTCAAAGAATTTTTAACAGGTGTAATCGGAAAACAAATCGGCCCGGCGACATTTGTCGGATTTAAACCAGGCAACAATCAATACTCAAGTATGTGGGAAGTTAACTTAGAAAAGTTACCAGTTAAATTACAAATTGATTTTGAATTTGGCAAGTACGATCCGGCTACTGAACAACCAGACGAATGGTATGCCTATAGTCATAGCTCGCACTGGGATGACATCCAACAAAATATTAAAGGTGTTTTTCACAAGTACCTCAATCGTGCGATGCCTTATGCACAAACTAGTACCAAATACGTTGCTCGCGTACTTAAGAAAAGTACAAAGATTAGTCCAGAACCGGTTACCGATGCCGACTATAGCTTTGCAGTGTCTGGCGGTCAAGGTGGTGGCCTAAGTCGTAAGTATGTTCCCTATATGGATCCGGCAACTGGTGAAGCAATGGTACAGGATGGCATTCCTGTTATGCAGTTGCTAGAGCCAAAAGACAGACACTACGATCAATCAATTGGTTCGCACTTTGAAGCATTCTTTGGTCACAAACCATCTAAGCAAGAGCGCAACGCACAAGACAGTTTTGTCGGTACTGTTGGGCTACTTGCTAAAAATTATGATGACACACAAAAAACTGAGGTCGTTAATCGTTTCTTAGATATCTTGTTTGAAAAAGGTAGTCAAATGATTACCAAGAATGACCCAGCACGAGATAGAAAAATTAAATTTGCCGCAGTTGACTACATGCTAGAAAATATAGGGTTGCCAAATGAAACTGTCGGCGAGCTTCGTGACCGTGCTGTAGAAATGAGTAAAAATTACGAACAAGATTTTCTTAATAAAAATACAGCAAAACAACCTTTAGCAGAAGCTGAAGTTGCTGCCAAACTTAGAAAAGGTATGCCGCACTTACGTAATTTACCTCCAGCAGACTTGTTAGATTTGCTAGACGAAATACACGACGGTAATGGAAACTTTAAAATACAAAACATTCCGTTGAACGTCAAGGTAGACGGCTTTGGTGGACGGTTTGGTAAAAATGCCGACGGCAAACCTTTTATGGGCACTAGTCGCACTCCGCCTAGATACGAAGCAAACTTTGCCAAGTATCATCAAGAAAAAGGAACTACTGATCCAGAGATACTCGGTCGTGCTCAGTTGTTTGACAAGTTGTTTGAAGAAATGATGAAAGCTGTTGAACTTGTAGATGACAAGTTAGGTCCAGAATTTTTAGTTAACAAACAAGTCACTTGCGAAGTATTGTTCCTACCATTTGCGACAGAAACACCAGAAGGCCAATTAAAATTTGTTGGTATTCATTATGACAAACTTCCGCAAGGTGTAGAACTGGCACTAGTACCGTTTCATATATCTGATGCCACTAGTGGAGACGACATTAAAAATTCTAGGCAAGTTGTTAAATCGTTAACTGAACTGGGACAGCAAGGCAGTGTGATGTTTATTAATAATGCGCTAACACAAAATGGCGCATTAGATGTTACTGGAATTGTACCTCCGTTAGAAAACATAGAAGAACTTAAAACTATGTTGACCAGTAAAGAAAAAGGCATTAATGATCGCAAACGTCAAGTGGCTGCTGCACTTCAACCAGTAGCAGTAGCTTTAGAGAAAGCAATTATTTCAGATCCTAATATTATTGGTAAAGACATGCTAGGCAAGGATTACGAAGGTATTGTTCTTAATACTCGCCTCGGGCCAATTAAAGTTACTAGCGCAGAACAACGCCAAGTAGTTTCTAACAAACAAGATGCTATTGCAGCGGCTAGAGAAGCAAGAAAAGCTGCCGGAGGTGCTACCCGCACAAGGACAGCAATAGTAACAGCAGGTAGCTTTGTAGGCCATAAAGGTCACGAGCAGTTAGTTAACTTAGTGTTAGATAAAGCTGATGAATTAGACGGAGATGCGTTTGTTTATATTAGCCCTACAGTGGGACCAGATGATCCGATTCCGCCAGAAATGAAATTAGCAACTTGGCAAAAATTGTATCCAGAACGTGCTGATATGTTTCAAATATGGCAGGATGGTGGAAGTCCTATAAAGAAATTAGAAAAAGAATTAGTATTACCTCCAGATAGTCCGTATAATCATATTATACTAATGGTTGGTGAAGATCGATACGCCGGCATGAAAAAATGGATGGATGTGCTAGCCAAGCGCATGAAGGATCCGCGCTATCCAGGTAGTCATAACGATGTCACGTTTGAAACTATTCAAACAGAACGCGATCCGGACAAAGGCGGTACTGGCATTAGTTTTACGCAAGCTCGAAAAGCATTATCATTACCAGACGAAAAAGCATTGAAATTTTGGACTCAGGCATTTGATGTTAAGAAATTAGGAGTGCCGTGGATTAAAAAACTCATGGATACTGCTAGAAGGTTTATGAGAATTAAGCCGGCGGCGGAAGAGCCAGCTGAACTTCCTGTATCTACAGAACCGGTAAATACACCACAAGAGATAAAACCAGCTATGCCATCAATAGATAAAATAGACAAAGATATTCCGGCGCCGATTGCCGCCAAGTTAAAAGAGCGCCGCCTAGCCGAGCAAGTTCGTGAAATGGAACGTGCTATTAATGAAGCTAAAAACGGTCAAGGTAATAAAATGAAGGGTAAAACAACACCCTTAGATAAAGAATATAAAGCATCAATGAAAAATATGATAACAATGCCTGATCAAAACTCAAGTACAGGATCGTCTTATTTGAACTACAGGTTGGGTATTGCCCTTGCTGGCGCCCCTGACTATCCTACAAAGATGGCCGGTGATACATGGTTAGGCGGAGATCCTCTACTATCAACATATACACCCGAAGAACTTGAAATGGTTAAGAAAGCTTCTTTACTAGTAGGTGGTGGTAAGATTGAAAACTGGTCAGGAAAGCGTAGTCAAGAGTTACCAACTGTAAATAAGACTAGTTCAGTGGCAAAACGTAAAAAGAATCAATACGGAGTTTAAAGTGGACGAGAAATATCATTTAGCATTAAAAACAGCATTCGCAAGTGAATATGCGTTTGCTTTAAAAGCACAGAACTTTCACTGGAATACCGAAGGTCCTTTATTTTATCAACATCATTTGTTATTCGAAAGAATTTACGACGAAGTGTACAGTGCTATTGATCAGTTTGCTGAAGAACTACGAGCATTACAAGTGTATGCGCCTGCCAGCTATAGCAAATTTAGTATGCTCACACAAGTTAAAGATGAAAATTCTGTACCGGAATGGAGTGAGATGCTAGGTGAACTGTTAGAAGATAGCGAACGTATGGCTAATATATTTCGTATTACATTTGATATGGCTGAGCAAAACGGTGATCACGGACTAAGTAATTTCTTAGCTGATCGACAGGACGCACATAAGAAACACAGTTGGATGTTGAGAGCAAGTTTAAAATGAAACAGTATAGGATCACCGCAGAAAATTTAAATCAGGATAGCAATGAAGATTGCTACCTTGCTCCCGATGATCCTATACACGAATTAAAAGCATTAGCGGGATTAGGCGGTCTTGGCGGTGAAGCAAGATTACACGAATATCGTGCCAATCAAGGTAGTAATATTAGTGTAACTGGTAATGCTAAAGGCGAGTTAATGAAAAAGCATAATATTAAACCCGGAACTCCCGAGTGGTTTAAACTATGGTTCAGCTTGCCCTACATGACTGGGGAGAAACCAGTCAAATGAATTTAAGAGAACTGTTTAACGAAGATACTGGAGATACCGGCGGCAACGGCGGGAGAAAGGGCAAAACTGGCAAACTTCATTCTCATCATAAGTCAGCAATTAAAAATATGACCACTTACCCAGAACTACCTGGTTGGTATTACGATATGTATAGATTTGGTGTAAACATGGCCGGTAGTCCGGACGATCTACACCCAATGGATCAAAAAAGTCATACTGCTAATCAATTGGCAACTTTCGCTTACACTGACGCTGAAGAAGAGATTATTAATAAAAGCAAAAAAAATATGGGATTGAAAGGCAAAACACTAACTTCAAAAAATAGTGAAGAAGTTGAGGGTACAAATACAAAAAGTACTGTTGCCAACCCTAAACGGAATCAATACGGCATATGAAAATACGTGAACTTTTAACCGACGGTCATTATCGTCGACCAGGCAGTCCAAGTGCTTATGATCGAGACTATCGTTCTAGCGTAAGCGGCATGGGCAAGCATCAATCACAAGCATATCAAGATGATGGTGGTGCAAATGACGAAGGGTGGGATAAAGAGCCACAACAACGTTACCAAGCACCGGAAGATAAGCCTGTATTAAAAGGTTACTACTTTTACAGTGTACAACCTGGACAAGAAGACACAGCTGCCATGTACGGAGTTAAAAAAACTAAAAGTGGAAAGTGGGCTAAGGCAAAATACAGTACAAGCGGTCGTAGTTTTAGTATGCAAAAAGATAGTGCTGACAAAGAATTTGGACCCGGTAAATGGTGGGCACCGACTAACGAATCAGCAACTGCCGGAGCAACTAGTTCTGCTAGTATAGGTACCGTGGATGCACCACATATTAGTCCGGGAAAAGCACGTGGAAAGAAGAGTTATATCGGTAGACCTGGGCATAGTGGTACAAAAGCACCCCCGCAACCTAAGGTTGTACAACCTAGAAACAAAGACGGAACTGCTAAAAACGGTTTAGATATTAAAGGAAGCAGCCTATTTGGTGGCCCGGCAAAGAAGGCCGCAGTAGTTAAAAGACGCTAAATACATAAAGATAACGGAGTTACATACCATGCCAGAATTAGATCAAATGAGCCCAGAAATGGAACCAACACAACCAGAAATGAGCGGGCAAGTCGTGGGCTTAGAGCCAGGACAAACAGACGAAGAAGGCGCAATGGCCAAAGCTGATTTGTACAAACTAGCTAACTACAGTTTCAAGCTATTTAAAAAGCTAGAAGACAACGCTCAACTAGAAGGTTGGGTACAAGCTAAGATTACTAAAGCCGCTGATTATATTGCTTCAGTATATCACTATCTTGAATACGAGATGGAGTTCAGCGAATACGGTCATAAGCTAGATAACAGTGATGTTCTTTCTGAAGGGCAAAAAGTTGCTCTTAAGAACAAGTTAATGGAAGCTAAAGCAAAGATCAAAGAGCTTAAAGTAAAACAAGCTAAAAAATCTAAAGTTGAAGAAACTAGAATGATCGGTGGCGGCAAAGAAGAGCAATGTACAGAATGTGGTGGTACTGGTAAGAGACTTACTATGGGCATGCCTGTTCCTGATCATGTTGAAAAGAAAGTTGAAAAATATAAGCGTTTAACCAAAGCTACTCATGCAGCACACAAGCGTCTAGATAAGAATCATAATGGTATTCCAGACAATCAAGAATTAGATGAGTTAACCGCAGAATACCCAGGTGGCAGTACAAATTTTGGTACAGGCGAAGTTAAGGGTACATATACTCCATCAAAAGAAGTTGAAGAAGAATTATCTTCAACAGGCGGTGAAATTACTCGTCCATCAAAAGGGGTAACACGCCATACTCACAATCCAAATCGTTTCACTGACGAGCCACATACAGAACCAAAGAGCCAAGCTAAGTCACGCTCAGCCGCTGACAAAGCCGCTGACAAGGCTGCTGACAAAGCTGCCGCTAAAGATTCTAAAGACTACGAAAAGAAAAATCCAGGCACAGTAACTCGTGTTAAAGATGGCAAGAAAGTTGATCCTAATGCTAAGAAAGAAAAAGAAGTTGACGAAACTTATGGTCAAGGCGTTTACGAAGGTAAAGGTAAAAAGCCTGACTTCTTAGACATGGACAAAGATGGTGACAAAAAAGAGCCAATGAAGAAAGCAGTTGCTGATAAGAAAGCAGGTCCAAAGAAAGGTGTTAATCCTTTTGCTAAGAAAGAAAAGAAAACTGAATCATATGTTGCTCAAGCAGTTGCCGAAGCTAAGAAAGGTAAAAAGCCTGACTTCTTAGACATGGACAAAGATGGTGACAAAAAAGAGCCAATGAAGAAAGCAGTTGCTGATAAGAAAGAAACAGTTAAAGAAAGTTCTGAATTAGCTCGTATGCGTGAACTAACTGGTCGTTTAAATCTTAACGAAAATGTTATTGTTAAAGAATCAAGCGAAGTTGATCAATTACGTGCGTTAACAAAGCGTCTATTGGGGTAATCCAATGGACATGAAGCGCATACTACAGGCGTTGGATGGAGTATCTACAAAGCCTGTAGAAGGCGCAAACGACATGAAGAAATTTCTTTCAGTCGTTACTGAAGGTGCTAATCCACATAAAGTTGCGTTGCCTGTACAAATGGCAATGCAACATTATGCTACACCTAAAGAAACACCTCCCCTAATTAGAACAGAATCATTGCTGAAAGGCTATCTTCAAGAACTTGATGAAGAAGCTGTAGAAGCACAAGCACACAAGCGTCAACTGATTAATCAGTACGCACAAACTATTGCTGATCGTGTTATGATGAGAGAAAGTAGACTTAATGAGCGGGTAGTACCTGGACAAGAAACTCCGCCGGGGATCAATCGACTAACTGGGCAACCAATCGCCCCTGAGGCAGCCCCTGAGGCAGCCCCTGCTCCAACAGGTCCGCGTGGATCTAATTTAAAAATGACTGTGTTGCAAGGATTAAAAGCTGGAACATACAAAGGGTTTGCTCCAAAACTAAGTCTAGAAGAGATTGATGCCGCTATTGCTTACAAACAAAGCATCGGCGATTTACAAGAAACTCCAATCGACATGACTGGTGATCCAAACGATCCAACTATATACGGTCACGAAAAAGCTAATCCTATGAGCCTTAAAGGCCGTATTATGTCAGCCCGTGCCCAGTTGAAAGAACTAGCACAACTAGCAGATAGTGATAGCCTGGTAGCGTGGGAAGAAATTGTTAAAAAAGCCCAAGGCGGAATGTTTATGGGTCTTGAACAAAACATAGAACAAATCCGCCACGGCATAGAAGAACTTGCGGCAAAACGCAAGCGTGGCGGCATTGCCAGTCGTGGCATAGATAAGAATATTGGCGAGGATAACGATCCTTGCTGGAAAGATTACAAGCAAGTAGGCATGAAGAAAAAGGGCGGCAAAACTGTCCCCAATTGTGTACCTAAGAAATAAATAGAATATCAAGGAAGATTGAAATGGACTACCGATCATTAGTTAACAAATTAGAAGCAATTCAAGCCGGCACGTATGTTAATGAAGCAACTGCTCCTACAGAATTTAAACCCACACACTTTCACAAAGGCAATTTGGGTAATAAGATGCCGTTGATGCTGGCACCTGACGGAACATTTTACTGGGAAGGCGGCAATCAAGGCGGTGAAGGCCCAATGACCGGTTCTCGTATTACTGTATGGAACGGCGACACATTAAATCGTTCAGGTTGGAATCCAGCCAGTGTTGACGGTGTAATTACAGCAGACGGCAAGTACATTGATTTCCCAGAAGGTGTCAACTGGAAGCAGTACAAAGAAACTGCTGATGCCGATGCTGCCTTGATGGAAAAGCTAAAGAAATTATTAGAATTAATTGAAAAGTACAACGCATTAAGAGCTAAACGTGGGCAAGGTGGCAAGCCAGCAGGCCCGACTACACGAGATATGGGTGACGGTAGTAAAATGACTACTGACACCAACGGCAATGTAGCATCCACCGATAGTGAAGGTAATCCGTATATTGCTGGTTCAAATCCAAACTTACCAAAGAACAAGGTCAAGGAAAGTATCAACTACAAAAGCGGTATTGCTCAGAGCCTAGTTGAATCATTTGGCTATGAAGTACGTGAAGAACACACTGACGAAGGATTTGGCGCTGCCGCTACTAAAGTACTTGGCAGAGCTGCACCGGGCGTTGGCGCAGTACTAGGCGCACAAGGTGCTTACGACAGCTATAAAAAGGGAGACTACCTCGGTGCTGCATTAAACGGATTGTCGGGTGCGTTTTCATTAGTACCAGGTGTAGGGTGGATCCCAGCTCTTGGTCTAGGTGCTTGGCAAGCTGGTCGTGAACTGTCGGGTGCTACTGACAAGTATGACAATCCAGAGAATAAGGTAGATCCAAAAACAGGTAAACCTGCCGCTCAAAGTGGCCAACCAACTCCACCGCCGGGCGCAGGACCAGTTGATCCAAAAGTCAAGGAATTACAACAACGTATCCTTGCCAAAGATCCAAACGCATTACCTAAGTACGGTGCCGACGGACGTATGGGTACAGAAACACAAGCCGCCATGCAGCGTTTAAAAATTCAAGAGACTACTATGCCACAAAAATCACTAGCAGAAACAATGAGAGAATTACAACAAAAGTTAGATAGAATTAATGAAGAAGATGATGTAGCGCCGGTTGCTGACGCTAATCCAGCTGCCAAACCAGATGCTCCAACTCCAGAAGAACAACAAATGGCCGATATGGTTGTTAGGGCAGGGGGCGAATTTATGGAATTTCCTCCAGGACATGAAAAGGCAGGTCAGCAATTCATAGTTGTTAAACCAGATACAGGACCAATCTTAGCATATCCATCTATGGAAATTTTAGATAATAACTCATTACAACCCACGGGGCAAAAATTTGATCCTCAGGCAGCAGGGTTAAGTGAAGGTTTAGAAGAAGGCATTTGGGATAGCATTGCTAAAGGCGCTTTAAATGCGTTTAAAACAGGCGCATCAGGAGCAAAAGTTGCTACCGGAGCGTTAACTAGAGCAGGTAATCCGCAAGTAGTTGGTCAAGGTACTAAAATATTTCAAAAGCAACTTGCCGCTCAGCCTGCGCTAGCAAGAGGCGCTTATCGTGCCGGCCAAGGTGTTAAAGCGATAAAAAATAATCCACTAAAAACTGCAGCTGGATTGACTGGGCTTGGACTAGCAGGCGGTTATGCTTCGGGCAAACTTGGTGGCAATGACCCAGTTACCCCTAATACTCCAGTTACTCCTAATACCCCAGTTAGACCTAATGTTCCAGTTAAACCTCCAGAAGGCGGTGGTCAAGGTGGACAAACAAATCCTCCAGATACATCAGCAGCCGACGATGCTGAGATGGCAGCACTAAAAGCTCAAATTGAAGCATTAATTAAAGATCTAAGCACTTCTAAAAATCCAGAAATCCAAAAAGGACTAGCGGCTGCTCAAGAAAAACTAAAGTAATCAATTAGTTAAAATGGCAGATTCGTTCTGCCATTTTCACCTCTAAAATTTCTAAGTGGTTGCTATTACAAGATAAGTAAAGTATAATAGGCTTATACAAGGAGATATCACATGTCAGGACGTAATTATGGCGCAGAAGAAAAGGCAAAACTAGAGCGATTGATTTCGGAAGGTAGTACGGTACTACGTGAAGTTGAAGATCTTACAGAAGGCTTAAAAGAAACAGTCAAGGCAGTAGCAGAAGAATTACAGATCAAACCCAGCGTTATTAATCGTGCTATTAAGATTGCTCACAAGGGCGATTGGAGTTCACACAATGAAGATTGGGCTGAGATTGAAGCAATTTTGGATATTACAAAACGTATCTAAAAGCAGTATACTATAGATGGCAGGCGGGCCATAAACCGCAACGTTGGTGTTTGTCAGCCCTAAATGACATATGGAGATTAAATGAGCTACGTAGACGCATGGTTTGACCGCGAGAATGATATCATCAAAGTGGTTGAACGTAATAAGAAAGGTGAACGTGAATTCAGAGATATTCCTGTTAAGCACACGTTCTACTATCAAGACCCAAGGGGCAAATTCCAAAGCATTTACGGCGATCCCGTAAGCCGTGTTGTATGTAAAAACACAAAAGAGTTTCGAAAAGAACAAGCTATTAATAGTGGCAAGAAATTATTCGAAGCAGATATTAATCCAATCTTTGTTTGCCTAAGTGAAAACTATCTTAATCAAGACGCACCAAAACTAAATGTAGCGTTCTTCGACATTGAGGTCGACTTTGACCCAGAACGTGGCTATGCTAGTCCGGACGATGCGTTCATGCCTATCACTGCTATAGCAGTCAAGCTACAGTGGATGGACACTATGATCTGTTTGGCAATTCCTCCAAAGACCATGACCATGGAACAAGCCAAGGAAGCTGTCAAAGACTTTGACAATGTCATGTTGTACGCATCTGAAGCAGAAATGCTAGATGTATTTTTAGATTTAATTAAAGACGCCGACATACTAAGTGGGTGGAACTCAGAAGGCTTTGATATTCCTTACACTGTTAACCGTGTTACTAAGGCACTGTCAAAAGAAGATACACGTAGATTCTGTTTGTTTAATCAATTTCCTAAACGCAGAGAATATGAAAAATACGGACGTCAAGCAGTAACCTATGACTTCATTGGTCGTGTACACTTAGATAGTCTTGAACTGTATCGTAAGTATACGTATGAAGAACGTCATACGTATCGATTGGATGCAATCGCAGAATACGAATTAGGTCAGCGTAAAACACAATACGAAGGCACATTGGATCAGCTATACAACAATGACTTCCGTACATTTGTAGAATATAATATTAATGACTGCCAACTACTAGATGATCTTGATAAAAAGCTCAAGTTCATGGATCTTGCCAACACACTAGCACACGAATGTACTGTGTTGCTACAGACTACAATGGGTGCGGTAGCGGTAACTGAACAGGCTATCATTAATGAATGCCATCGCAGAGGATTTCAAGTTCCCAATAGAACTAAAATGGACGAACGTGAAGACAACGAAGGGGCCGCTGGTGCTTACGTTGCATATCCTAAAGAAGGCATCCAGGACTGGGTTGGCTCGTTAGACATTAATTCGTTATATCCAAGTGCCATTAGAGCACTTAATATGGGTCCTGAAACTATTATTGGGCAACTACGACAAACTAAAACACAAGAATATATCGATAATCAAACTGCCAAAGGAAAATCATTTGCCGCGGCATGGGAAGGTATGTTCGGCAGTGTAGAGTATACTGCAGTAATGGGTCAAGAAATTGGCGCTGATATTACCATCGACTGGGAAAATGGCGATAGCGATGTGCTAAGTGCCGCAGAAGTATATAGATTAATTTACGAAAGCAACCAACCTTGGATGCTTAGTGCCAACGGTACTATTTTCACTTATGAAAATGAAGGTATTATTCCCGGATTGTTGAAACGGTGGTATAGCGAGCGAAAAGAAATGCAAGCTAAACTAAAGGAGGCAATCAATGCTGGTAATAAAATTGAAGAGGAATACTGGGACAAGCGACAATTGGTTAAAAAGATTAATCTTAACTCGCTGTACGGTGCCATTCTTAATCCTGGGTGTCGCTTTTTTGATAAACGCATCGGTCAATCTACCACTCTTACTGGACGTGCTATCGCACACCATATGGCAAGTAAGGTAAATGAAATTATCGCAGGCGAATACAATCACACAGGCAAAGCTATTATCTATGGTGATACTGACTCTTGTTACTTTAGTGCGTATAAAACATTAGAAAAAGAAATTGCCGCAGGACATGTACCCTGGACTAAAGAAAGTGTTATACAGTTGTATGACCAAATTGGTGAAGAAGTCAATACCACATTCCCACAGTTTATGTTAGATGCGTTCCACTGTCCAAAGACCCGTGGTGAAGTTATCAAAGCAGGTCGTGAGATCGTTGGCAGTAAGAGTCTGTTCATTACTAAGAAACGCTATGCTGTCTTGTATTATGACAAGGAGGGCAAACGGGCAGACGTGGATGGTAAACCTGGTAAGATCAAGGCCATGGGCTTGGATTTGAAGCGCAGTGATACGCCGGAATTCATTCAGAACTTTTTAAGTGATGTACTTGAAAAAGTCTTGACAGGAGCCACCGAAGATGATGTACTAGCACATATCAGCGAATTTAGATTGAGATTCAAAAGCAGACCAGGTTGGGAGAAAGGTTCACCTAAACGTGCTAACAAGATTACAGAATATCAAGCTAAAGAAGTAAAAGCCGGTAAAGCTAATATGCCTGGACATGTCCGTGCTAGTATTAATTGGAATACCTTAAAGCGTATGTTTAACGACAAATACTCAATGTCGATTACCGATGGTGCTAAAGTTATTGTTTGTAAGCTAAAACAGAATCCTCTTGGATACACTAGTGTTGCCTATCCAGTAGACGAGTTACGATTACCACAATGGTTCAAAGACTTGCCGTTCGATCATGCTGAAATGGAGCAAACAATCATCGATAATAAGTTAGACAACTTAATCGGTGTATTGAAGTGGGACGTTACTAGCACTGAAGAAAAGAATACATTTAACAGTTTATTTGAGTTCTAATATGAAAATAATTATTGCCGGATACGGATTTGTTGGTAAAGCAGTATTCAATGCTTTTAAAAATCAACACGAAATCGTTATTGTTGATCCTAAATATTCCGAAGATCAAATTAAAGATCATCACGATGCCGATGGATTGATTATATGTGCGCCAACTCCCGCTACTGAAAATGGTGTTTGCGATGACAGTATAATTATTAGCATATTGGACCAAGTACCTATATTCATGCCAGTGTTAATTAAAAGTACAGTAACCCCTGGCATTGCCGAAGCTTTCGAACAAGCATATTCAACACTTTCTATAACATATAGTCCAGAGTTTTTAAGAGCAAGAAGTGCTAATGAAGATTTCTTAAATCAAAAGTATGTTGTGTTAGGCGGTGAGGATCCTGAATGTTTTTGGCAAGAACTATTCCAAACAACATTACCAAATTGTAAACTAGTGTTTAACTGTACTGCTAAAGAAGCATGTTTAGTCAAATACTCAACTAACTCGTTCCTTGCTCTTAAAACAAGTTTCTTTAATCAAATAAACGATATTTGCGAAACAACAGGAATGGATTATGATATCGTTAGACACATACTAGCTAACGATCAAAGAATTGGTTCTGGACACACTATTGTGCCAGGACCAGATGGAGAACGTGGATGGGGAGGTCATTGTTTCCCCAAAGACACGACAGCATTTATACAATGGGCTAACGCAATTGGGTCGCCAATTACACTAGTTGAAGAAACGGTGAAATACAATCATCAAATACGAAAAAATGCTTGACTTTTGTCACAAACCTAAATATAATAGATAAACACGGAGAATCAATATGAAAGACTTTTTACAAGACCTAGTAGCACATACACATTCACTTGGCTTTTTGCCATTAGTGAAAATTAGTGCTACTGACACAGAAACAAAAATTGAATCGATGGCTGAGGATCGTTCAGTTATTGTTAATGCTAAGACTCATAAACCAGTCAGCGACTTTGAAGGTACGTTTGGCATGCCTAACTTAAACAAGTTGGACATTCATTTGAAGTGCCCAGAGTACAAAGAAAACGCAAAGATTAGCGTGGTTAAACAACAACGTAACGGGGAAGAAATTCCAACAGGGTTACACTTTGTTAATGCGGCTAACGATTTTGAAAACGATTACCGTTTTATGAATCAAGACATTATTAACGAACGTCTTAAGTCTGTAAAGTATAAAGGCTCTTCTTGGGATATTGAATTCCAACCAAGCGTTTCAAGTATCCAACGGTTGAAGTTCCAAGCACAAGCACATACTGAAGAAACAGTATTTCAAATAACAACTAAAGATGATAACCTAGTGTTTAGTTTTGGTGATGCTAGCACCCATGCTGGATCATTTATTTTCCAAGCAGGCATTACTGGTAAATTGAAACAATCGTGGTCATGGCCCGTTAATCAAATGATGAGCATTTTAAATCTAAGTGGTGATATTACTATGAAGATTACTGATCAAGGCGCACTACAAATTACAGTTGACAGCGGACTTGCCGAGTATAACTACATTCTACCAGCACAATCTAAGTAATGAATAATGTCCAGATAGTATCTGCATGCCTAGCATGGCTAGTTTTAATAGTAATAGTATATAAACATATTACGTTTACTAAGATTAAAGAGTGCTATGGCATGTGGTTTACAAAGGAATATTGGACTGACTATAATCTCGTGGAGTTTTTAAGTTGGGCGGCCAAGGCTTTTATCATTGTTCCTGGTTTAATATTCGGTATACAAATATGGTGGTTGTATTTCTTTACACTAGCAACAAGTCTAACACTTATTTGGGCAAGTGAGAAGAAATTATTACCGACACTAGTAGGATTTAACACTATATGGGCGTGGATCAGCTGTATGGTACTGGCACAACATTTAATATGAATAAAAATTTAACAGCACATCAAAACGATTACGCATATTTCTTGCCAGCAACATCGGGATTTTATAGTACATTTATAGGTAAACAACGCTATAGCAACTATGTAGATCCTGCTCGTATTCCGGCAAGTTTTGTGAATGGCGTTGAAAGTCTTAACTATCTTGACCCAGATAAAGGCGCATTTTATTATGACCATTGTTTGTACTCCGCAGGACATGCTAATCTTGATTTGAATAAACAAGACGAAAGCGAGGACATGTTCCGAAATCGTAATAGATCTACAAGTTGGGTGTTAGGTGACTCAGGTGGTTTCCAGATCGGTAAAGGTGTTTGGCCTGCTGATTGGAAAGATCCCAATTGTCCCAAAGCGGCAAAGAAACGTTCTCAAGTGTTAACTTGGATGGACACGCTAATGGACTATGGTATGGGGCTTGATATCCCAGCGTGGGTAGCTCGTAGTCCGTCTGGTGTTGCGGCAACTGGCATTAGTACATACGCAGAAGCTGTACAAGGTACTTATATTAATAACGATTATTTTGTTAATAATCGAAACGGCAATTGTAAGTTCTTAAACGTTTTACAGGGCGAAAATCACGCCGATGCCGACGACTGGTATGATCGCATGAAGAAGTATTGTGATCCTAAACAATACGGCGACCGTCATTTTAACGGTTGGGGTATGGGTGGGCAGAATATGTGTGACGTACACTTGGTATTAAAACGCCTAGTGGCATTAAGATTTGATGGCTTGCTTGAGAAGGGTGAACAAGATTGGATGCACTTCTTAGGTACCTCAAAATTGGAGTGGGCTGTACTGCTCACTGACATTCAACGTGCTGTAAGGAAATATCATAATGAGCAATTTACCATCTCTTTTGACTGCGCAAGTCCGTTCCTTGCTACCGCAAACGGACAAATCTATATCAACACAGAAACCGAAGATCGTAAAAAATGGGTCTACCGTATGCAGTCTTCTGCAGACAATAAAAAATACGCAACAGACACTAGACTCTTTAAAGACGCAGTAATACAAGATAATATCTTTAAATTATTTGAATCTAGTCCAATCATAGATCAAGTTACTATGAAAGAGATTTGTATCTACGGTGCTGGTATTCCCAAACCTGGTATTACTAATCCGGACCCAATGAATCCAGCAGATTGGATTAAAACACCGGACTTGAATAAGTTAGGTAAAGTTAGTAACAAGACTAGCTGGGATTCATTTAGTTATGCTATTCAAATGGGGCACAATGTTTGGATGCATATTAATGCTGTACAAGAAGCTAACCGCCAATATGATGCTGGTAATATGCCTGCTATGATGAGTGTACTAGACGCAAATAGAAAATCGTCTAAGCAATATGAACACATGTTTTTCAAGGACATCGTTAATGCTATATTTGAAACAAGTGATCGAGGACGAGCAGACGACCTAGTTGAAGAATATAACAAATATTGGATGGATATTATTGGTACTCGAGGTGCTAGCGGTAAGAAAACTGTTAATGCTAGTACATCGTTTGCCAATCTATTTGACGAAGTGGATTCCAATACTGTACAATTAGCAGAAGACAGCGAATTCAACGAATCCGCAATTGATAAACTTGACGAACTAGAAGCAATAGTAAAATGACATTACCAGATGAAAGATATCGAGCAGTAGTACAAACTAAAAGATTTCTATTAGAGATCCTGACTACTCCCCGAGTTCCAAAAGCAATCAAAGACGGTGCTCGAGCTTGTTTACGACACTATCCCGAAGAATATGACATGAAAGCGGCGGCTCGAGGTGCTCCTGAGCATTTTGCTGAACGCATGGAAGACGTGACTCGAATGTTTAAACTTTACGAGCAAACTAAAAATGAAGCGTGACTATAAAGACGGTGTGAGTGATAACGTAGATTTCTTTATTGGTAATGAAGTCGAGCATACACCTACATTCGGTATGCGTACACTATTTGTAACTGGTGTTCAAAACGAGCAAGCAATCGAGCATATCCTCGGAGATGAGAATTGTTTGCTTGATACTAGTAAACATATTAAGCATATTTTCTTTGGTGCTAATCATAGTTTTAATCCCAACGGATATGATGAACATAAACTATGGGAAGATATGATTACATATTTTCTCGAGCAAGGCTACTGGTGTAGTTTAGATATTCCCTTAAATCAAGTAGAAGAATTCAATGATGGCGGATTAAATGATCATAATAATTTTATTCCGCAGATAAGAGTTCCAATTCCCTACATTAAATTATGGAATTATAATACGATGATTAAAATTGACGATAAAGATTTTAATGCTACTAATCCTGGTGTGTGGTCACATAGTCTACACACTCTTAAAGACCGTAGTAAGTTCACTCCGTGGACTGACTACACTAACGACCAAATTATAAAATGATTATTAAACAAGACATTCGCCCGCTTAAAATGATTTGGGTCACATTTCAAAAGGAAGGCATTCATTGCTATCCTGCGGCCGCTACAGACCCTAACCTAGCAACAGGAGATCAATATGATGTATCGTTTCTTGCTAATCCTCATCGTCATATTTTCCATTTTAGGGTATGGCTTAGTGTCACCCACAATGATAGAGATGTGGAATTCATACAGTTCAAGCGATGGCTTGAACAACTGTATTCTAGCGCACAAGGTGTTTTGTCGCTAGATCATAAGAGTTGCGAAATGATGTCGGACGAATTGTACGACACTATTTCACAAAAGTATCCAGACCGTGAGGTTTGGATTGAGGTCTCCGAAGACGGAGAAAATGGTTCGTTCATTAAATATTAAAATAAGAGGCTATTATGGCTAAGAATTACAAAGACTACGCATACTTTGAAAACCGTCCTGACGTTGTTCGGATCTTTGATGATCTTGAAAAGCTGTTAGATTTTTGTCGTATTGAGATGTTGCCGTTTAACGAAGCAGATCTGTATAATAGAGGGGCAAAAGTTTGGCAATCGTATGAGCGTAGCACACGCCCACGCAAGTCTTGGAATGGTGAGCGTAAGCCGTATCTAGGCAAAAATCCGCGTCCAGCGTACAACAGACAAGAAAGTTAATGACTGTTTTTCTCGTTGATCTAGAAGCAGTAGATACCCGGTACACAGGTCAATGGAAAACTCATGTACCGGAGTTACTTACAAAGGCAGGACATAATGTTCAAATTATCTCTGGCCCTGAGGATATTCCCCGGGCTACTACTCCAGGCGCTTTTCTTAATTTTGGTGGTACCAATATATACAAGGCTAGTCAGGTTGAGCAAATGGGTCGTTTATTTTGCTCCGGATCAGTGGCTCCTGGCGATCACTTCATCTTTGCTGATGCTTGGCATCCTGGCATCATAAACTTAAAGTACATGAGTGAACTGTTACAGATACCTGTGACTACACATGGATTATGGCATGCTGGCAGTTATGATCCTCAAGATTTCCTAGGGCGGCTTGTTGGCAACAAGCCCTGGGTTAGACACGCTGAGAAATCATTCTTTGCGGCGTTTGACTATAATTACTTTGCTACACAATTTCATATTGAGCTACTGTTTACAAATCTATTAAATGATTTTCCAACAGAGAATCCGTGGTTTGAAGAAGATTTGACAGAACTACGTGCCGGTACATTTAGTGATAAGTTTGTGCGTACTGGTTGGCCAATGGAATATATGGATGCTACACTAAGCCCATACAAAAATATGACTAAGCGTGATCTTATTCTATTCCCACACAGAATTGCTCCTGAGAAACAAGTTGAGATTTTTAGAGACTTGGCTACTCACTTACCACAATATGAATTTGTAGTTTGCCAAGATCGAGCATTATCTAAAGACGAATATCATAAATTATTAGGTGAAGCTAAATTAGTGTTCAGTGCTAACTTACAAGAAACGCTGGGCATCAGTTGCTATGAAGGGGCAGTAGTAGATGCCGTTCCTATGGTGCCGGATAGACTTAGCTACACCGAGATGTATTTTGACACTTTCAAATACCCAAGCAAGTGGACTGAAAGTTTTGAAGCGTATGAAGTATTTCGTCCAGACTTGTGCGGACGCATAATACAGTACATGGACAATTATCAACAAATGATTCCGTCCATTAAAAAACAAGCGGAGGCTTTACATGACAACTTCTTTAGCGCAAACGGATTACTTAACAACATTAAGTAGTGGAGACACTATTACTTTTACTGATAATAGTTATGCTAGTAATACTATTGATTTAAGCACTATAACATTATCTACCTCAGGTTTAGCATATTATACTAATCCATGTATTCCATGTTATCCAAATACAATTAGTACCGGGTCTGTTTGTTTTACTAATGGCTCTACTATTAATACTATTAGTGGCATTGATATGTCAAGTATATGGAGTGGCGGGGACGAATGGATTAACAAATTCCCAGATTGGTCTAGAGTTGAGGAGATGTGTAAACAGTATCCCGGGCTAGCAATAGCGTTTGAAAAATTTAAGACAGTTTATAAACTTGTAAAAGATGACTATGATACTCCAAAAGATCAAAGAGCAAAGCCTTAGATGGTTAGAAAAACGTGGTCGTAAAATTATCATTATGGATCGTGTGAACAACGAGCCATACTTAGAACGGTACTACTTGTTCCTTAAAGATCGAAAAAAGTTTCCGTTTAATATATTTCTACACAAGTTTTTAAAAGGTGATCCGGACGATGTCCATGATCATCCATGGCCGTATGCTACCTTAATTTTAGCAGGTGGGTACTATGAATGGGTGCCGGTGTTCAATACCCTTGGCGAAAAGATTAACGAAATAAAATATTGGAGAGGTCCTGGGCATTTCCGCATCTGTAGTCCTAACAGTTATCATCGTATTGAATTAAAAGAAAGTGTAACTGCTTGGACATTGTTTATGCCAGGTCCTCAAAAAAGAGAATGGGGTTTTTTAGTTGATAATAAATGGATACCAAATGGCAAATATCTTGACGACCGTAAAAATGCCTAGTGTATTATACGGAAACAATACGGTACATACTACCGGACAACCTGGGCAGATTTATACAACCACAGGTACTGGTACAACTAATTGGGCTAATCCTTCTAATCCGTATGACACAGTAATGAAGATTAATCAAACTAATCCCCCTACTATAGAAGTTAAAGGTAATATGGTTATCAACGGACGAGATTTAGAAGAACGGTTAGACACCATTGAAAAAGTCTTGGCAATTCCTGAAAGAGATGTTATACTAGAACGTAAGCATCCGAAGCTGAAGAAACTGTATAACGAATACATTACAGCATTGGGCAAATACAGAACATTTGAAGCAATTAAAGGAGATGAAAATGGAACTACATGAATCAATTAGAAATACCTATACGGAAACAGTTATTAAAGATCACGAAGGATTTCGTCTGGTGTTGAAAAAACACGAAGTACTAATGCCTAAAGGATTATTCAGTGTCGACTTTGAACAGCAAACATTAGGGCTCGATGGCGAAGTTCGAGACACAGCGGTATATAATTTCTTTATGACTAAAGAAGAAATGGCAACTCTGGCTACAGCACTAACAGCATGAAAAAGATTTACTATACTTGGTCGCAAGTAGAGGGTGCCTGCTTGGAAATTTCCAGGCAAATGTCAGTACATAATTGGCGTCCAGATTACATTGTAGGTATTGGTCGCGGAGGTCTTGTTCCCGCTAATCTGCTGAGTCAGTACACTGGCATTAAGATGAACAGCCTAGATATCAGTTTGCGTGATGGCGGCGATACTGTCAGCAACTGCGGCATGGCAGAAGATGCGTATGAAGGTAAAAATATCCTTATAGTAGATGACATCAATGACCAAGGTAGCACAATTGCCTGGATCAAACAAGACTGGCGTGAATCAGCATTGCCCAGTGCTATACGCTGGGACAATGATATATGGCACAAGACTGTACGCTTTGCTACACTCACGAACAACCTGTCTAGCAAAGAAGATGTAGACTACTCAGTATGGGAAGTTAATAAAGCAGACGAAGATTGTTGGTTAGTTTATCCTTGGGAGGATTATTGGTTATGACATCAGCATTAATTAAACTTATTTTAGGTATTATTTTGATAGTATTTGCTATCGCTATTGGACCATTGTTAGGTATATGGAGTTTAAATACACTCTTTCCTATCCTACATATCCCATATACTTGGGAAACTTGGGCGGCATTTGCAATTCTATTAGGCAGTGCTAGCGGATTAAGATTTGGAACTAGCAAATGAGCGAGTTAACCGTAGACGATCTTAAAGCAAAACTAAAAGTTATAGATCAAGATTTAGAAAAACTTAGGGCTACAGGAGACTCTGGAAGAAAGTTGGGAGTACTAACTGAGTACCGTGAGTATATTCAAGACGAAATTAAATTTTTGGAAAATGAAAACAGATCTAGAACAAGCACTTGACGAACGTCGAGCACCATGGACTGAAATCGAATACAGAGCTAAAGACTTTTGGGTCTTTAGAGATGCGTATGCTGTTACAGATGGGCACTTATTGTTTGTACCAACACAGGAAAAGTTTGATAACATTATTGCCTGTTATAAAGCTGCACATAAATTTGGGTATGATGGTATTATTAATGAACAATGGGACGGGTATAATATTGGACAAAACTGCGGTGCGGCAGCTGGTCAAACAGTGATGTATCCGCACATACATATGATTCCAAGACGCAACGGAGATATGGAAGACCCACGTGGCGGTGTTAGACATGTTATACCTGAAAAAGGAAATTACAAAAAATGAGTAGGACTGTGTTTATAGTCAACTACTACCCTTACGTGTATGTTACTATATGAACATTTTAATTGCCGGTGATAGTTTTGCTACTAAATTATCAACACCTAATTTAAGTTGGGTAGGATTACTTGCCGAACAACATCAGGTAACTAATCTAGCACAAGCAGGTATTGGTGAATATAAAATTTATAAACAAGTTTGTAGCGTTGATATAAACCAATTTGATCTAGTAATAGTAAGTCATACTAGTCCCAGTAGGATACACACTAATAATCATCCTATACATAAATCTGGGTTACATAAAAATTGTGATCTAATACTTACGGATTTAATTGAGCATTTCCGACCGTTTAATACAAATCTATACACAGCAAAGAATTTTTTCAAATACCATTACGACGAAGAATATCAAATTGACATTTATAATTTGTTACGTAAGCAGATTCATGATATGATTGCTGTTCCATATATTAGTTTGTCGCATGTTGAAATTGTTAATTCACTAGCAATAGAAAAACATAATATTAATCTTAGTACGTTATGGGCCAGTGAACGGGGTACTATTAATCATTATACAGAAGTTGGTAACAGATTTGTCTTTAAAAGGATTCAAGATGAACTCAAAAAAACATGCTAACTGGGATAGCCGTATACCAGCACGTGACGATGGCTATCAATATATTGTAGCAATTCCGTGGAAGGGACAAAACAAATATTGGTGGAATGAAGCATGTATAGACGTTCTAGAAGTATTTGGATTGCCGGGAGATAAATTTACTAGTCACCCGAGCGAAGACAAGATGGAATTTTATTTCAAATCAAAGAGGGATGCTGACCTATGTCAAATATTGTTAAGCGAGAAACTATAGAAATAGGTGTGATTGCTGTTGCTGTTCTAATAGTAATACCAATGATATTTTTATCACTACCAAAAAAAGGTGATACAATAGTATATGACTGCTCAATATCTGAAATAAGCCCAGACTATCCAATAGCTGTTAAAGAAGGCTGTCGCAAACTTCGAGCAGAAAATATCTTGAATAAACCTAAATAAGATTGTATAATACACATATGGCAATCCACTGCCTTAACATCGGAGTAATAAATTGAGTGACCCAGTAAATTATAATAACATAGACGACAAGGGCTATGAAGAAGCTAATCTAGCAGATGCTATCCGCTTTAAAATGAAGCGAGAAGGCAAACGCTTTTGGGCAGGCGATAACATCAGTGAGTATGTTAGTGAAGAAGACAAGGCTATCTTAATTAAAGAAGCCACTGAAGCGTTTGAAGTAGTATTAGATCGATTGCTCATTGATCGTGAAAGCGATCCTAACAGTCGAGGTACAGCTAAACGATTAGCTAAAATGTATTACAACGAAATTATGGGAGGTCGATATGATCCAGCACCAGATGCAACAGCTTTTCCAAATGATTCGGCAGATAGATACGAAGGTATGTTGGTTGTACGTAGCGAACTGCGTTCTATGTGTAGTCATCATCACCAGCCTGTATCAGGTGTGGCATACATCGGAATTATTGCGGCTAACAAACTTATTGGCCTTTCTAAATATACTCGCATCGCTCAGTGGTGTGCTCGTCGTGGCACACTTCAAGAAGAATTATGTAACGACATCGCAAGAGAAATCCAAAAAGCAACCGAATCAGAAAACGTAGCAGTCTATGTTCAAGCAACTCACGGTTGTTGTGAAAATCGTGGCATTATGGCTAAGAGTAGCTTAACACAGACTACTGTACTCAAAGGCGCATTCAAAGACGACATGGGTACTAAGAAAGAATTCTTTGATAATATTAAAATGCAACAGGAGTATGCCTCAAAATGACCACTGCTAAAGAGTTAACTGATCAATTAATCAATCGTGCTAAAAATTTACAAGAATTTGTTGTAGAAAGAGAATTTAATAATGTACCATTAAATGGTGTAATTAAGTTTAGTATACAACATACAGCAGGAGAACCTGCTCGTATTTTTGTACCAGCCCTTACACAAGAAGAGGCGGAACAAATGGTCGATGAATGGTTTGAGGAGGGCGTGGAATGAATTATCAAATGCCAGCAGAAGGTATATTAAAACACAACGATTGGGGAGACTCAAAAGTTTATCGTGTTACATGCGAATGCGGTAGTTCCGAATGCGACCATAATGTTTGGGTAGAGGCCGAAGACACTGGAGTTACTGTAACAATTTATACTACTACTAGATCTAACTTTTGGACTCAAACACGATGGCATCATATCTGGACTCTGCTTACCAAAGGATATATTGATACCCAAGCAACTGTTTGTTTGAAAGCTCAAGGTGCTTTAAACTATGCAGAAACTTTAAAACTAGCAATAGACGATGTAGAAGATTTTAGGAAGAAAAATGTCAAAAATTAAAATAGCCGAGTTATTTTATTCAATCCAAGGAGAAGGACGTTATATGGGTGTACCAAGTGTGTTCTTACGTACATTTGGTTGTAACTTTAAATGTGCTGGATTTGGTATGAGTCGAGGCATGTTGAGTGAAGAAGCCGAAGAAATTGCCAGCGTATCTCACATGTTTACAAAATATGAAGACTTGCCATTAGTTAGCACAGGGTGTGATAGCTACGCATCGTGGCATCCTAGTTTTAAAGAACTTAGCCCTATGCTTACTAGCGAAGCAATCGCAGATCGTATTATGGAAATTCTTCCACAGGATCATTGGAAGGATGAACACTTGGTTATTACAGGTGGAGAACCGTTATTGGGCTGGCAACGTGCTTACCCAGACTTGTTAAGTCACCCTAAGATGCAAGGTCTTAAAGAAATCACTTTTGAAACTAACGGCACTCAAAAACTTACATCAGAATTTAAACAATATTTGATTGACAATTTTTGGGCCTATGGGTGTGAAAATAAAGAAATTACATTTAGCGTAAGTGCTAAACTTCCATGTAGTGGTGAAAAGTGGGAAGAAGCTATTCTTCCAGAAGTAGTTTGTGAATATGAAGAAGTCGGCACAGCGTATTTGAAGTTTGTTATTGCTACTGAACAAGACTTTGCTGATGCTGAATGTGCCATTGCCGCATATCGTAAAGCAGGATTTAAAGGACACGTTTATCTAATGCCAGTGGGCGGTGTGGAAAGTGTTTACGCATTGAATAATAAAAATGTGGCAATAATGGCTATGAAGCACGGATTACGTTATAGTGACCGTTTACAAGTGCCACTATTTAAAAATGAGTGGGGAACTTAATGAAACAATTTATTAGAAAGATGTTTGGTATAGACAAGCTTCTTGCCGAGAAAGAGCAAGCACAGTTAGAAACTGCTCAGGCTAAAGAAGATGAACGTATTGCTAAACTAGCACCAAAAGAACGTGCTACTGCTCGAGGTGAGCCTTGGGTTAGCGTATTGGACACCAAAGTTAATAAAGACAATCCAAGAAATGGCTTTTTTGAGCTTGACTGGAACGACCTGTTTATAGTACAATTGAAACAAGCTGGTTACGGATTTGACGGTGATCCAGATGAACAAATTGTTGATCGGTGGTTTCGAGATTTGTATAGTTCCATGATTCAAGGTGAAGGTATGGAAGCTAAAGATCGGACTGCTGGTTATGTTAATGTAACAAGACTTGGTAACAATAGAGCACAAATAGAATGACATATATTTTAGTTGATACTGCTAACACATTTTTTCGTGCTAGACATGTAGTACAAGGCAATGCTGAGATTAAACTCGGCATGGCATTTCATATTACATTTAACAGTATCAAGAAGGCTTGGCAAGACTTCGGTGGTACTCATGTAGTGTTCTGTCTCGAAGGTCGTAGCTGGCGTAAAGATCATTATGCCCCGTATAAAGCTAATCGAGCTGAAGCCCGTGCCGCACATACAGTAAAAGAAGCTGAAGAAGAAAAAGTATTCTGGGAAGCATTTGACGAGTTTAAAACATTTGTGACAGAAAAAACTAACTGTACTGTACTACAACATAATCAACTAGAAGCTGACGATTTGATTGCGGGATTTATTCAAGCTCATCCTATGGCTGATCATGTTATTATCTCAACAGATAGAGATTTTTATCAACTACTGTCAGGCAACGTAAAACAATATAACGGTGTTGCTGAAGAGACACATACCATTAATGGTATATTTGATAAAAAAGGTAAACTTGTTATTGACAAAAAAACAAAAGAACCTAAAGAAGTTCCGAATCCAGAATGGTTACTATTTGAAAAGTGTATGCGTGGCGACACTAGCGATAATGTCTTTTCGGCATATCCGGGAGTTCGTGTTAAGGGAACTAAAAATAAAGTCGGGTTGACTGAAGCATTTGAGGACCGTAAATCCAAAGGATATTCGTGGAACAATCTCATGTTGCAACGTTGGACCGACCATAATGGCGAAGAACATAGAGTATTAGAAGACTATCAACGTAATGTACAACTGTGTGATCTAACAGCACAGCCAGATAATATCAAGGCATTGATTAAAGAAACTATCGATACGTATGCTGTGCCTAAAGAGATTACTCAAGTAGGTATACGTATGCTAAAATTCTGTAATAGTTACGATATGAAAAAGATTGCTGACAATATTCAATCATACGCAGAACCATTCCAGGCAAGGTACCCGACTGTACTAGCTGTACAAAATTTATTTGAGGAAAAATAATGACAGATATTCACGCAAAGCCGATCGTAGACGGCAAATTTTGGATCGTAGAGCAAGGCGGATCTAAGATTGCTACCCTACATAAAAAAGAAAATAATAAATTTGTTTTGAGTAGTACTAAGGGAGAAGTCATGTTTAATAAAAAACAAGACTTAACTAAACAGTTTGGAGAACAGTTTTTCTTAACCAGTACCAAAGTTAAGGTAACACATTCTGCTCCGTATGAGTGTCACAGTTACCCAACAAGTTGTAGTCCGTATAACAGCATGTACGATGTAAGGCGTAAACTACCGTTGTTTACTAAATCAAATGCTAGTAAGAGTCTATATTGTGCTGGTTACTATGTAATTAAATTTGACAAGGGCTGGGTTAAAAGTTTTTGTCCAAAAGCAATTACTGTTGAACGTTACCCATACAAAGGCCCATTTAAATCAGAAATTGAAATGAAACAGGTACTGTCAAATGCAAAATCAGATTAATTTAAGCCCTGTTACACAATTTATACAACAGGTTAGAAGTGCTGAACAAGCTCAAAGTAAAGAAGTTAAAATGTCTTTACAACAGGCTAGGATGCTTGGTTTAGCACTTGCCGAGATGATGGATAAAATGAACCAAGACTACGAAAGCATGTATAGTGCTCTTAAACGTAGCGTAGACTCTGAAGTTATATCTGTAGAGATGGACGGTGGCGGATTCGAACTGCCTAAATAAAGATAAATATATGCGTATATTATTTGGATACGCATATATGAGCAGACCTAAACCTAAAGTACTATTAGAGTACACCAACAAAAAAACGTATAAAGCTGAACAAGTTTTAGAAGCAGATGCTATCTGGGCCGTATTCTATAAGAACGAGCCATTCAATCTAAAATCGTTCAACAGTCTTACCAGCTATCCTGGGCCAAAGTATAAAAAGACCAGCTTCTCTAATCCGGGTCACGCAGTAAATCTTGCTAAGAAATTAAATTTAACATTTGGATCTGAAGATTTTCAGGTTGTTAAATTAACTTCTGGCACTATCGTAAAATGATAACCAGAGATGTGCTAACCAAAATATTCTTACAACAGTGGGGTAAGAGTGTAGACGAAACTAATGTAAATCTATATTCGCATAAGTGGTGGCAATCAAATCGAGTGAACAAACAAACTGCCTTTCGGCTTAGTGAAGAAGGGTACATGTTTTTGACTAGTGAGTTAGAATTAAAGGAATACGAGATTCCATTTACTGAACCAATCGAACTTAGTCCACAGACAATTATCTTTTTGGAAAGATATATTGACTGTCCTTACTTGCTAACTAACCAAAGTATTACTGTCTTTTCGGAAAAGAAGAGTTTTGAGCTAATGTTGTTTTCAGACGATATACGAAAATTTGGGCTCATAAAAGCAATGAATGAGCGACAAAAAGAAATAGATTCTGAAAATACCGCTTGACACTTCCTCGAGGTAGCTGTATAATAGCTACATAAAGTAAATTTTTAACCCCGCTAAACTTTAAGGAAATGTAAAATGGCAGCAGAAATTCTTAGCCGCACAGTAGGCCCAAAAAACGCTAAAAAGTCTCTACGTAAGGCTTTTAAAAACAAGCGTCCAATTTTCCTCTGGGGTCCTCCAGGTATTGGCAAATCCGATATTATTAAACAACTCGGCGACGAGTTAGAAGCTCACGTGATTGACGTTCGTCTTTCTCTTTGGGAACCTACTGATATCAAAGGTATTCCATATTTTGATAGCAACTCGGGCACTATGGTATGGGCGCCTCCTGGCGAGTTACCAAGTAAAGAGTTTGCCAAACAACATAAACAAATTATCTTGTTTATGGACGAAATGAATAGTGCCGCACCTAGCGTACAAGCCGCGGCTTATCAACTAGTTCTTAACCGTAAGGTCGGTACTTATGAATTGCCCGATAACGTAGTAATGGTTGCGGCCGGTAACCGTGAAACTGACAAGGGTGTTACTTATCGTATGCCTGCTCCGTTGGCTAATCGTTTTGTTCACTTGGAAATGCAAGTTGAATGGGAAGACTGGAACGAATGGGCTGTACTTAATAAGATCCATAAAGATGTTGTGGGCTTTTTGACTTTCAGCAAGAAAGACTTATATGACTTTGATCCAAAGTCTAGCTCACGTGCCTTTGCTACGCCACGTAGTTGGTCATTTGTTAGTGAACTACTTGTAGATGACGACACTGATGCCGATACATTAACTGACCTAACTTCAGGATCAATCGGTGAGGGTCTGGCTATTAAATTTATGGCGCACCGTAAACACGCCAGCAAGATGCCTAACCCTACTGACATTTTGAATGGCAAAGTTAAGAAGATGGATTCGAAAGAGATCTCAGCTATGTATTCACTTACTGTAGCATTATGCTACGAGCTCAAAGATAGTTGCGACAAAGGTGCTAAAGATTGGAACAAACAAGTTAACAACTTCTTTGAATTCATTATGAATAACTTTGAAACTGAGTTGGTCATTATGGGTACTAAATTGGCATTGAGCACTTACAAATTGCCGTTGGATCCGGACGAAATTGAGTGCTTCGATGCATTCCACTCTAAATTTGGTAAGTACATTGCGGCGGCTACAGAAAAAGAAAGTCGTTAACAGTTATAAAACCAATTGACAGGACCTTCGGGTCCTGTTATAATATATACATACAGCAAACATCAGGAGTAGATATGTCACACAATGATCCAATTATTGATAAAATTATTGTAGCCCGAGTAGGTCTGCTACTTCGTCATCCATTTTTTGGCAACATGGCTACACGTTTGAAAATTGAAGAAGGCTCTGAATGGATGGGCACCGCTGCCACAGACGGCAGAACCATTTATTTTAATCGCACATTTTTCGAACCACTTACTACTAAACAAGTGGAATTTGTTATTGCTCACGAAATTCTTCATAACGTATTTGACCATATGGGTCGTAAAGAAGGACGTAATGCACGTATTTTTAACATTGCCGCCGACTATTGTGTTAATGGACAATTAGTTCGCGATCATATTGGTGATCATCAAATTAAAGGCATTACAATTTTCCATGATCAAAAGTACTACGGTATGGGTGCTGAAGAAGTCTACGACAAGATATTTGACGAGATGGACGAACAAGAATTAGACGCTCTTGGTCAATTACTTGATGATCATATCGACTGGGGCGATAAAGATGGTAAAGATGGTAAAGATGGTCAAGGTAAACCGTCGTATACAAAAGATGAATTAAAACAAATCCGTGACGAAATTCGTGAAGCAACAATGCAAGCGGCGCAGGCGGCGGGTGCTGGGAATACACCTGCCAGCGTTCAACGTATGATCAAAGAACTTACTGAGCCTAAGATGAACTGGCGTGAAATTTTGCGTCAACAAATTCAAAGCACCATTAAAAACGATTATTCATTCATGCGCCCTAACCGCAAAGGCTGGCATATGAGTGCTATTTTGCCAGGTACACAATTTCAGGAAACAATTGATATCTGTGTATCAATCGACATGTCTGGTTCAATTGGCGACGAACAAGCTAAAGATTTCCTAACAGAAATTAAAGGCATTATGGAAGAGTACAAAGACTTTAAAATTAAGGTTTGGTGCTTTGACACTAAGGTATATAACGAAGCAGACTTTGACGGTTACACCATGGACGAGTTTGACGACTATGAAGTCATGGGCGGTGGCGGTACTGAGTTTGATGCTAACTGGGATTATATGAAAGAACACGATATTCAACCTAAAAAGTTTATCATGTTCACAGACGGTTATCCTTGGAGCTCGTGGGGCGACGAAAACTACTGTGATACTATTTTTATTATTCATGGAAATAATACTATTGTGCCACCTTGGGGCGAGTACGCTTACTACGAAGAAGTTAAGGAAATGGCATAAATGGCTTTAAAGAATGGCAAACCTAATCCTTTAAATTATTTTGATTTACGGAGAGTTGAGTTTGCCGCTCCTCATTTTAAATATACTGTAATAGAAAAACACACCCCTACATTTATTAAATTAGTTAATCAGTGGATAATGAATAACCTAAATAATAGGTATTATATCGGGCAAGATCTAGCTTTAGATTATACTAATACTATCGTATATACTACAAGAATCGGCTTTGAAAGTGAAAAAGAACTCAGCTTCTTCACAATTGCCTGTCCACATTTACAATTGAGATAAATTATATACACACTTAATTTAAGGAGATACCATGACTGATCAAGTGGAAACAAATCAAGAAGCAACAACAGAACAATCGCAAGAAAATGCGGCCGAACTTAATATTAACGATCTTAACGCAATGAAAGTTATTATTGATATTGCTAGCTCTCGAGGCGCATTTAAACCAAACGAAATGGCTGTTGTAGGGCAAACATATAACAAACTAACAACATTCTTAGATCAAGTTGCTAAACAAGCAGAAGCATCTAAACAAGGAGCCTAATATGGCACAATCATTAAAACACGTAGGTAGAATCAAAGCATCAAATAAGAAAGTACTTGTTGCTTATAGAACTCTACCAGGTGACGCATATAGCGCACTAGTCGTACCGACTGAAAGCCTAGATGACCAATATCATAATGCTCTCATTAATTTGGTCGAAAGCGCAACCGCTCAAGAAGCATATGAGTTTGCCGAAGCATTAGATCGCACACAATTTCCAGACGGAAGCCGTATGTTGCCAAGTCTACATTCAAAAGGTCGACTAATTAAAGTTGGTACTGATCAGATTGAAATGACTCCGTCAATTGGTGTGTCTATTTTACTTTCTGAATTAAATCAGATCATCGCAGAACAACGCGGTATTGCCGTAGATGGATTATCTATTGCTCCAGGGTTAGGTGATACTGCTAAACTAACTGAAGTAGCATCTGCTAAAGAACTTACAACAAGTGCTCCTGAAATAGCTCAACCAGTAGTTGCTCCAACAGGTACTCCAGAAGATCAAGCCAAGTTTTATCGTTCACAAGCTGATAAACTTGCTAAAGAAGCTGCCGCTATGCGCCGTTTGGCCGAGGAGTTGGTTCCGACCAAAAAAGCTAAGTGATGACTGCGGGAAGAATTCTTCCCAAAGAAGTCATTGAGCATTGGCCAGAAGTATTCGGAGAGGTAAAGCTCAACGTGTTACCACTTAGGTATCTCCATGCGGTACTGGTCAATTTTAAAGATGGCAAGACTTGGGAAATAAAAGTTACAGCTAAGACAAAAAAAGATGGATGGGAATCTTTCGAAAAATCGTTGTCAGAATTATTTAAGGCATATGAAAAACGGATTGATAATATTGATTTTAAACTTGACACTATTAAAGTTAAAAAAGATATAGAAAAATCCACCGAGAAATTTTTAAAAAATCGAAAATTATAATGCCCGATTGCAAAGAATTTAATTTTAACAATAAAAAAATCTATGTGTATGATGACGCATTTTCATCTCAAGAAAATTTTGATATCTACGCAATTATATCTCAACTAAATTTTACTAGAACAAATGTAGATCTATCATTTAATGTAAACGAAACTAATAAAAAATGGATTTGTAATTTAGGGCAACATGATATGTTATATCAATTTACCTTAGACAAATATTCTAAAACCATTGATTTTATACCATGGGAACAAGTTAGTGACGTTAGACAATATGTTAACTATTCTACCTCAGACACAGCTGATCTGATTCACGCAGACTGTAACACATTCCAAGAAGGAGTATATACGATACTTCAATATGCAAACTATACTTGGGATCCAAACTGGCACGGCGAAACTATTTTTTATGACTCTAATTCCGTTGACGCAATTTTTACATCAACAGTTAAACCGGGTAGAGTACTAGTGTTTGATTCTGTACTAATGCATTCTGCTACTACCCCATCAAAGATAGCAGAGTTTCCTCGATTTACAATAGCAACCAAAATTATAATAAACAAAAATGAATGTTAAACTTTTATCATATTCCCAACCTACAGAGGAATTCAGAGAGCTGGGTCTTGCGGATGCGCAAGAACTCATTGCGTATTGCGCCCGTGTCAGCAATCCCTCCAATCAGCTCAACACAGAGACGTCAGACAAACTCATCAAGTACTTGGTCAAACACCAACACTGGAGCCCTCTCGAAATGGTCAGTGCCTGTATTGAAATTACTACAACCAGAGATATTGCCCGACAAATCCTTAGACACAGAAGTTTCAGCTTCCAAGAGTTCAGTCAGCGATATGCTGACCCTACTAAAGACCTGTCGTTTGTATGTAGAGAAGCACGGTTGCAAGACGAGAAGAATAGACAGAACAGTGTCCCAGTCGATGATCAACTGTTACAAAATGAATGGTATCGTGCCCAACAACGAGTCATCTATGCCGCAAAAAGAGAGTACGAGTGGGCTATCGTTAACGGCATAGCAAAAGAACAAGCTCGGGCTGTATTACCGGAAGGCCTTATTGAAAGTCGATTGTATATGAATGGTACATTACGTAGCTGGATTCATTTTATTGAACTACGTAGTGCTAATGGTACACAGAAAGAACATCAAGAAGTGGCAATTGCGTGTGCTCGAGTTATCGCTCAAATTTTTCCGATGGCAACTGAACTAGCATCAAACTGAGTTCGTAACCAATCAAAATCATTAATTAAAGAAAGCGCCGGTAAATTGCCGGCATTTTCTTGGCCGTATGTTTTACCAGCGAGTGCGCCTGCGTAGGCGTAAAACCCATAAGACACATCATCATTAAGCACACACCATGCATCTAATCTTTCTTCAGTTTCAATATCAACTTGGCCGTCGATTACTTTACTTGATAACTTAACACATTCGCGAAATGCTGATTTCCAAGTATTAAATGGATCTGTATTAAAAGCAGTTATGTTTGATACTTGTGGCATTACTTTAAATTTAGAACTTATACTTGTAGTCATGTCAGTAGTAGTAGTACTCATATGCATTGTTAATGCCTTAGGCAACAACTTAACTCCGCCATAGCCGTATATCAATCCATTAATTGGATTTTTACTTTGCCATACATGAACAATACTGCGAACCATTTTTCTGCTTTGAATATTACGATACGGAATATATTCAAATTCAAAATTAAAAGAATCTTCAATAATTGCGTCAGCATCTACTACCCAAAACATTTCTGTAGTTGCTAACTTTGCCGCTTCGATGTGTGCTTGATGAATTCCTTTAACTCCGTGAACTCGAATTGCCCGAGGAAAACGTATTTTTAATTTAGTAAAATTATCATCAGCAAATGATTCATTATACGATATAAACACAATATCATAAGGATTAGGTGTTGATGCTATCACATTCCATTCTTTTTTGTTTAATGGAAATCTGTTGGTAAATTCTCGTTCAGTTACTATAGAATGAGTGCTGTATAACGTAACCCCGTCATAGTGTTCACCATTTAAAAATAAATGGTTTATATTCTTATCGTAAGTATACTCTTCTTCTTCTTTTCCAAAAAACAAATTAAATTTAAAATTAGGATTAACAGTTACATTAGACGGAATATTCCAAAATAATTCAGTGTTTGAGCTAGAAACTGCATTTAGATAATCGTTATAAGTATCTAACGTAAATTTTTCGTATTCTGGCGGAACGCTGGCAACAATATCCCATTCTTTACGGTGTACTGGAAATCTATGTTCAATTTCCCGTTTACTTAATGGTTTATTTTTAGAAAGTAAGAATACTCCGTTATACGTATCTTTCCCGTTGTCTCTGTGAATAAACACATGATTCTCATTACGGTCATAGTCATACTTTCCATCAAATGGATCAAAGGTGATATCAAATTTAAAATCTGGGTCGATCGCTATTTTTTTTGAAGTCATCCAAAACATACCAGTCGTACAGCTTTCCATTGCGTCTAAATATTCTTTATAAGTATCAATACAAAATATCTCATAAGTTTTAGTGATGCTAGCAACAATATCCCATTCTTTACGTTGTACTGGAAATCTATATTCAACTTCTCGTTTACTCAATAGTTTATTTTTAGAAAGTAAGAATACTCCGTTATACGTATCTTTTCCATTTCCTCTATGAATGAACGCATGATTCTCATTACGGTCATAGTCATACTTTCCATCAAATGGATCAAAGGTGATATCAAATTTAAAATCGTCAACCACTGATATCTTATTAGAAATCATCCAAAACATATCAGTTGTACAGCGTTCTATCGCGTCTAAATATTCTTTGTATGTATCAATACAAAATATCTCATATTTTCTAGTGGTTGTTGCTGGAATGTCTATTTCTTTTTTATTGTTAATAATGTATCGATAATCAAATTCTCTTTTTGATATATTGATTTCTTTCGATGATAGGCATATTCCAACACAGGCAAACGAAGCATCATGTTTAAATATATGGATATATTTTTGATCCCAATCCGGCACTTCGTAAGTAAAATTAAATGATGGTAATACTTCTACATCATACCACACTAACCAAAATAATTTTGTAAGAGATTTTGTCTTTGCTTCGTCGTAGGTCTTTGCTTGTTTAGCCAGTGGATAAAAAAATTTAAATTTTTTATATCTTTCTATGCTTGCATTACTACTAGTGGTAATAAAAATTATATCGTACATTATCGTTTTCTTATTCTACGAGGAGTGTTGTTATAAACTGTTTTAAAAAATTTACTGCTGTTAGAGTCTAATGTTGTTATTTCTAGACCGCATTCGTGAATTAATGTTTCACCTAATCCCATAATTTCATACGGCAACATATCTGTTGTAATTTTACTATACGTAGTTTCCCACTCATTAGTAAGCCATTCAAAGTCGCGCACATTAGCATAATCCCAATCTGTACAGTTGGTTAAATATGCGCCTTCTCTGGCTCCGTACATTGACCATAATCCATGTTCAACATCGGCACCTACATTACACCATATTAATAATCGATCGTAATTTTGCCACCAAATAGTTTTAAGGTCTTTTACCTTAGCACCCTGATCTAAGCTCATTTTTACACCTTCACGAAATCCTGCTCTCCATGCTTGAAAGGGGCTGGCATTAGTATAACTTTCGCTGTAGTTTTCGTTAAATTGATAATACTTGTCATCAAAACAAAATTCAACTAGCCCTTTAGTGTCATCTGGATTTGAATTTTCGTGTGTTTTCATATTGTTAACAAATTTACGTGTCCATAGTTTAAGGCCGCCATTGCCATACCTTAATCCATTAACATGAACACTACCACACCAACTAAACACATGGTCCGGGGTTAAATTCAATTCGTCTAGATCTATTTCAATTTTAAAAAATTCTGTATCGACTATGTTGTCAGCATCTACAGTAACAAAGTACTCAGTGTCACTTAGCGCGGCGCAGGCTTTGTGTGCAGCATCGCTGCCTTTTACACCGTGAACACGTTTAGCCCACGGTAGTTTATTACATAAATCTGCGTAGTTTTTTTCAGCATTTGGTTCATCGTAACTGAGAAATATAACATCTTGTTCAATGATTTTAATTTTGCTCATACTTTAAAATTCCATAAGATTCAAAGAATCGTCGGGTACTGATAGATATACTATAATAATCTTGTTCTGACGCTGAAATCCATGGAATTTCAATTGCTTCTGTGTTTGATATATCAAGTATGTCTATACTAATTGTTCTAATTAAGAAATTTGGATTATTGTTAAACGTGATAAAAAATAATAATTGCGCCGTTAATCCAATCTGTTTAATTTGTGTTCTTGAAGATTCATTAATAGAAAATTTCCAAGTTTTGTTAACGTTATTCCATACTATAGTCAGTGTAGTGTTGTCTGTAGGTTGGTCAATTATTTTTAATAACCAGTGTGTATTTGCGTTAATTGACTCGGACGGTTTAACAATAACCGGAGTATCTTTATCAATCAACGACACAATATATTCAGAAAAATTTTCCTTGCCAACTAGGAATTTTTCAATTCGGTTGTACTCTACTTTGATAAAATTGACAGCACTGTTTTCTCGTTTTTCATTAGTAATGGCATCTATTTTACCGCCTTCAAGAAAATAAACGTAATATAGATTATCAATAACACCAGAAATAGAAGCTAGTTGTTCATCAGTTAGGTATTCTATTTCGTCAGTCATAAATTTTTTGCCCTTCTAATTTTACCAGCATGGTGTCTGTTAGAAAATCTTTTTCTACATAATGAAACAAAAACTGTTGACGATAATTGCCAACTAGCATAACTCCGTCATCAAAATTAAACGATACAACATTTTGCCACGATGACGGAACTGGACTCCATCCTTGGATCGCAGTCTTCATATGTGTAAACTCAAGTGGTGAACATGGGTCTAGTACCTGTTCTTCAATGCCCATAATGTAGATTGACATTGCCGTTGCTAAATCAATACTGAGCCATTTTTGCGGGCTAGTAGTAGTAATAGTTTTTGAACAAAATTCCCAATTTTTAACAACAAATTCTAACACCTTAAAGAACTCAAGTGCTAAGTCTGATTTTTTAAAATAAAATAATGCCACATAAGGGTTAGGTAACTTGTTAGCAATAAACGTTTTCCTATGTACAATGTCTGTAGATATAATTTCATTTTTATAATTTTTAATCGTTGAGCAAAATTTAAGATCACTATTACTACAATACTTCCACCAATCACTAATATCATCTAAAAATAACATGTCAGTATCTAATACAATTGTTTCTTCGTATGGAGATACATGAAATATCTTCCAACGATTTTCAATTTTCCAAACTGGGTTATTCGCAAGATCGCCCCACGGAATTTCTATTATTTTATCGAATACATGTTTGTATTGGACAGGCACTGGATCATTAGTGATTAATGAAATTGTAGTTACTGTTTTTTGAGTATTTTTAATACTAAGCGCAAGAGCATATGCTTGCTTTACATAGTCTACTGTGCTTGTATTTTGAGCAAGAACAACGAATCCTTTAGACACCTTGACCTCCTTCAACTACTCTAAGTAAACTAGATTTATTCATGACATGGACATCAAGTCCTGTAGTTTTAACTAGCGTATATTCTCCGTGGTAGCTTTCTTTTTCAACTAAGAATTGCATTCTATCTTCTGCCATTTCTACTAACAAATCTCGATCTAGGATATATGTCATACTCCCCGGAAGCGCAGTAGCAAACTCGCCAGTAGTATTGTTATTCATAATATGAATTGCTATACTAAAAGCAAAATCATTTCTAAATACTTTTGAATCTATAGTATACAATAATCTATAATATTCCCAATTTAATTTAATATTATCTACAATATTAAAAAATGTTTGTGTAATTTCATCTTTCTTGAATATAAACACTGTGGCCCAATAAAATGGAATACTGTACTGATTTAATCTATCAAAGCTACTGGTGTTGCGCCAACCGGCAAGATCTAAACTAGTACGATATATTTGAAAATTACTGTCGCTATCAAAAGCAGGTAATAACACTGATGAATTAACGATATAATCGCTGTCGATGACTAATGTTGTATCATACGGTGTTAGTTCAAACACCTGACTACGTGATTGATTTTTCCATATTAAATTTTTTGATGATAATGCGCCGTCAAAAAATTTCTTTGTTTGCGTGGTATTAGAACTAATTACAATAATTTGATCAAACACATCTTCAGTTACTGATGTGGGAGAATCAGTAATTAACGATACAGGAATATTCAAATATTTTTTAATTTGTTTAGCAGAAAATGTTGCAATTTTAACATAGTCAATTGCTCCGTTATTTTGTGCGAATATAACTGCGCCGTGGGTCATAATGAAGTAATAGCTGTTACTGAACGTTTAGACTTAATTTCTGCTGTCTTAACTGCGTAGATATTTAAGGATTGAAAATATTGATCAACAATTATATCAAAAAATACCTGTACATCTTCGATAAGTACTGGAAGATTATTTTCGTCTAGAAATGCCACATCAGTAGTATGCCCTAGATCTATAACTGTTTTTGTAAAATTAATTAAAGTTGGTGTGATTTTGAATGTGCTACCGTTTACATAATGCAGCAACTTTTGATCAAATTCTTCTTTAATTACTCGTTTTTGAGCAGATAGCGTTGCCATGTAGTTGACAACTTGATACGCTTTTTCTAAACGTTCGTCCATAGATAACCTCTTGAATATATCAAGTAATTATCTATTTTTTACAGCGGGAGCTTACATTCCGGTTTGGCTTGATGTAGGTGCTAGTATCGAAACATTTGACCCAGATGGTCTAATCATACTTACTGAAGTATTTAAAGTGCCGCCGGCAGCATTGACATTCTCATCTACTGGTGGGCCAAGACCGGTTTGATCCCCAGTATCATCATCCTGGAATTGTAATGTAAAAATAACATCAGCACCGTTAGCTGATTTTCTAGCATAGATAAAATAATCGTTTTCTGCGTACTTTCCTGCGTCTGCCGGTTTTCCAAAGATTAGTTGATTTGATGTAGTTAGCGAATCATATCCAATACTATATACTGTGCCATTTGACCCGGAGTAAGTAGTAGTACTATGATTCATAGTAACCACTGCTGCCTGAGTTAACATGGTTGTCCAAGTGTCATCTTTTGATCCTGCGCTTGGGCCAGTTCGACTAGATTGAAGTTGAAAACTACCGCCAGCATTAAAAAAGAATCGCATATTATCAACAGTGCCAGCACCGCTTGCGCTACCAGAAATAGTAACTACATTAGATATTGTACCGTTCCAAGCACCCGATTTAGCATAGGTAATAACAATTTCTGTTGAGTATTGACCCGGAGTGCCTAATAACCATTTGTTTGCTATCACTGTATCAGCAAATAAATTGTATTGATTTCTAAGTTCTTCAGTAACAACTAGGCTATTGGCAGGAACTAGTAAATTTGCGCCATCAGTAGCAGTACCTGTACTAACTGTACCAGTGCCTAATTGATGCTCGCGTGCAGCACGTAAATCAGCTCTGAGATTTAACCAACCGCTGAGATTGATTTTGTCGCCGGACACAACAGCCGAACTAGAGACTGCTTGTCCGTATCCAGAAGTACCACTACCAGTTCCCAAAATTCCAGCTATTTTATTTTGAATACTGTTATAGTCAGTGGCTTCAATTTTTTGTCCAACACCTGCGGCCATTTTTGTATCCTATTATAAAATTAAAGCTTCAACTAATCGCGTACCAGCGTCAGCACTTGTTTCTAATGCTATAGCAAAATAGTCAGCTGTATTACCAGATGCGGCTTGCGCAGTGCCGTCGGCGCCTGCCACTAAACGTTGACCCTTGGCAATATGCCCTATTACTTTGACAGGAACACGGCCTTTTAACGCAATGTAAGTGCCGCCTTCTAAATCGCTATTCATCATGTATGCCGGGTTAGCAGATACTGCGCCAATAGCACGGAATCCAACCTGTCCGGCTGTAACCTCTTTTTCACCACCGATCATCACAACTGTACCAATCTCATAGTCGACATCAGCAAGATATTTTTCTGCTAAGTCAGCATAACGAGCTTGTGTAGCAATACCTTGAAATAATACGGCATTGATATTACCGGTAGCGTCTCTAGCAACGATCGTATTACCTGTTCCAACACCAGACGAATCAACGCTAGCAGTTCTATATACACCACCTACACTTACACTGTCAGCCTTAGTGGCAGCACCATTAAAAACATTGGCATAGACTGTGTTGAATTTTACAGTAGATGAACCGATGTCGTATGTAAATCCGTCGTTGTCGTCACCGCCGTTAAGAATTGCATTGCCAACTAATTTAATAGGAGTCTTTATAACTCCTGATGCTTTTGTTTGTACTCGTAAAGATGAACCTTGTGTTTGTATTCTTGGATATGCTCCAGAAATATCAACTAATAAACCGTTTGTTGCCCAACTATCACCGACTGTATAACCAGCATCGGCAAATCTAACAACTCGAGTAAATGCAGATGCTTGATCATTCCTTACAAAGTTTGCTGCCAGCACGCCGCCTAGCTTGTCTGAGTTAGTAGCAGTACCAAAGAATCTAATGTCTGCCGAATCAGTAACACCATACATATCATTAGCTGGATCTGATTCTTCAGTCAACGCTAGTGTAATTCCAGGGTGAACTGTAGTAAAACCTGAGATATTTTGTCCTTCAATACCTTTATCAATATTAAAAGGTACTGCGTCAATTGGCGCAATAATAAACGATGTAAGACCATTAACTCTTGCTTCAATTACCGGATGAGTTTGTGCTGGAATTCTAGTATCGATTAATTCTCTAGAAAACATTTCAGTTTGATTTGTTCCGGCGGCCTGCGGCCCAACTAGTGTAAATGTTCCTGCGTTATTTCTAGCAAATAATTGTTTGGTACTGCGTTTCCACCAAAAATCGCCCTCAACAAGCCCTAACGGTTCAACACTATCAGTTATTTCTGCTCCGCCTGTTGACTTAAATTTACTACCGTCAAAAAACTTTAATTTTTTGTCTGTGCTGTTATACCACAGTTGACCCGCTGTTTTTCTTGCTGGTTCAATGCCGTTAGCAAAGTTTTCTAACAATGCTAGAAAGTTCTCATTCTGAAGTTCACCGTAACCAGCGTAGTTTTTGCCAACAAGTTTAACTGCATAGCTAGTATCAACTGTGCCGTCGGCAACAGTAACAGCAAAATCTCCGTTGTAATGATTAATCGTATATGGCATTTTCCATCATTCCTTATTCTTAGTATTTATTCTATTTTGGCTCGTTTACAGATTGGTTGACCAACCCCATACCCCAAGAGCAGATATAGTGAATAGCTTTGCAATTCCTAGATCAATACACCAAATTCTACATTCTGTACCAATCCCGTGGGTAATTGCTGGATAAACTTTTTCAATAATCTGTGTGGCAATGTCAGCATTTAACGTTGCTCCGGCTAAAAACGCTGTATCAGCTGACAATCCTAGGGGAGCACTGCTAATTAACGCCTGTACTGTTTGTAAATTTACAGCATCTGTAGCATCTTGGGCGTTTGAAACGTTAACAATCTTTCTATTACTAACACTGACATTTCCAGTGCCCTTTGGTAATAATACAACATCGCCAGACGCAAAACTATTACTAGTATAGCTAATTGTATTTCCGTCAATGCTGGTACCGCATGAAGCAGAATTGCTATAAACTTGTAAAGCACGTAATATACCAACTCCAGTTAGGCTAGAATTAAGTACAGAACTACCAAGTGTTGTATAATTTAGTATTTGGATACCGTTGATAAAGTATCCTTTAGAACTGGCAATATTAAAATTTTCCGAGCTTGACCATGCTGGTATAGTAGATGACCATAATAAGGTTTTATCACCGTCTAGTCCGCCTTCTAATAAGATACCGCCGCCATTCGCTGTACTATTAGTTGCGTTTGATGTTTTACCTAGATTGAGAAGTTTTTCTTCAATATTTACTTCGTACTGATTGATAGCAGTAATGTTCTTTTCAACTGTCAAACTACCTCTAATACGAGTATCACCGTTGACATCTAACGTGGCTGTTGGTGTATTAGTATAAATGCCCACCTTTTCATTTCGAGAATTAACGAAGATACTAGCTTGCAGTCCGTTGGCTGCGTTCTTTGACGATACTTGGAAGTTTTGATCAGATATATTTGATGCTAATTCAAATAGCGCATTACTGACTGTTACTTGAGACTGTGTACTTCCGCCAAGAATTAGAGGAACTACGTTAGTGATAGTTAATGTACCATTGATAGAAGCATCGCCTACATTACCTATAAAATTATCTGCGGTTTTCAAATCGCCGTTACCATCGATTAACGCATTTGCTCGTGTAGTAGTAACATCAAATTTTAAATTGCCTAGTGTACTAGCATTAAACCCAGGACTAATAGTTACCTGTTTCCAATATGTAATATCAGTCGGCAATGTTCCCGTTGGAACACTTGCTGTAATTGCTTCATATATTAACGTAGGAGGAGTATTCGGGTTATTTCTATGTGTTACTCGATCGCCCCTAACGTAACTAGTGGCTATGTTAAAAGACGGACCTTGAAACTCAAGACCTAATCCATCGCCGTCAATCAGTGGAACAAATTGAGTATTACTAAAAATTCCTAATAAAATCCCACCAACCTTGAATAAAATTATTGTTCGAGGATTATTATTGGTATCGGCTATATCAACTACTTCGCATCCAGTTATTCCTTGGAACGTTGACCAAGATGGTCCTGCTAATATAGTAGATACTCCATCGTTGAAATACAGTTGTTTCCTTCGACTATCAATCCATATATCGCCTTGGCCGATAGTTGAAGGAATAGTATTAGAAACAATACTACCTCCGCTTACTTTAAAGCCACCACCGTCGTAAATTTTTAATCTATTTTCACTAGTATCAAACCATAATTGCCCTTGAATCGGATTATTCGGTGCGCTAGTATTGGCAAAATTTTCTAAGAGATGAACAAAATTTTCATTAAATGCTTCACCGTAACTACTGGCATTTTTTCCGACTAGTGTTAAGTCAGTGGCTGTTTGGTCAATAGTGCCGTCAACTATTTCTGTTAATACAGATCCATCAGTTTTATTGATTATGTAGCTCATTGTATGACACCAGTAAAGATAATATAATTAATTGTGATATAAGGGTTCATAGTGCTAATAGTATCGCCAAGCCGCGGTGACGAAACTCCTCCGCTATTAGGCAATCCATATCCTGATGCGCCGGCCGAAACTCCGTAACCTGCGATCGTTCCGCCATCAGCATCACCTGTTGGACTTCCCCCGGCAAAATATTGTAACCCAGAATCGCTTTGAAGTGTATGTTTATGTTCCGGAAGATTGTTAATCTGAATGCTTATTTCTTCAACTCCGTTACTGTCTCCAATATTATCTGCTGATGTAGCAGTAACTCTGTTGGCACTTCCTCCGCCTGCGTCAATTAAAATAGTTGGATCATCTTTGTCCGGAACAGTTGTCCCATTGTCCATGCTATCCGACCCCATTGGAAATCGACCACGTAAATCTGGCAGCGCAAACGTGTTCTTACCACGTAGCCCTAATCTCTTGTAAGTATAACCGATTACACCAAATAACTCTGGGTACTCACTAATACGCACCTCGCCGCCATCGCACAGCAAATAACCGTTTGGTAACACTGTACCAGCAAAAGGCATTAAAGAGCCAATAGGTACTGTTGGAATATTGGCAAAAAACGATTGTCTTGTAACTCGTTTTAATCCGCTGTCGACCCCCGATCGATATACTAATAATTGATCGTCATTTTTTGACGAAGTAACTTGCGGCTTTCCTGTAATAAGGTTTTGACTAATAGATGTAGTAAATTCAATAAGACCCGGATCATGACCAGGTTGTGGCGTTTGGCCGTCAAAATCTACATCATCACTAGCTACATCGCCTATTAGTCTAAATGTAGTTGGGCTAGATAACTTTGCTGCCGATCCTGAAATACTTCCCGATAATGATCCAGTAAATGCTCCGTTAAAATTTCCAACAAATTCTTGAGCGTATATATTTCTAAATCTTCTTGTACTAGATCCAATGTCGTAAATTGCGTCTGCTGAATCATTTGGGCCTGGAATAATTACAGGGTAAGTAAACGGATTGCCATCAATATCTAGGTAACTAGTTTCAATTTTACCCAATGTAAAAATATCGTCGCCAAACGTTGATGTTGATTGTACTGCTAGCGTATTGCTAGTAGTTAACCCAGCGGCTGTAATATCTCCGCTAGTAGTGATGTTTCCATTTACATCTAACGCTTCTTGTGGACTAATTGTGTTAATACCAACCCTACTGTTTGAATCAACTCGCACTACTGTGTTTATCGTGCCGTTAGTTGCTGTTAGTTTAAGATCTATAGTGCCGCCACTAGTTTTAGAATATAAAATAGTCGACGATAATTCTTGACCAATATTAAAACTTAAATCACTACCAATACTTAGTCCGCCACTTGCTCTAATATTTAATGGAGTATTAGAAGTGCTTATTACATCACCTCTAAGAAAATTACTTGCAGCAACAGCAGAGCCGCTGATCACCAACGCATTGGCTTGGCTAGCAGTTCCCCACATCTTTGTTGGAGCGGTTGTGCTGTCAGCGTCAACTGTACTAATATTAAATCCCTGACCGATAGTAGTAAATCCCGGAATGAACAACTTTGGCTTAAATGATTCTTTGCTTAATATTGCTACCTTGCTATTGTTTGCCCAAAATGTAATTACACTATGAGAAATATTGTTTGAGTCAATAATAGTTTCAACATCTGGACCCGTTTTTGATCCTGAACTATACTGTGGACCAATTAACAACCAGTTAGACCCGGAATATACATGAAGCTGTTGGGTATTAGTGTTTACCCAAAGGTCGCCAATAATTCCAACACTAGGCGCAGTATCTAATTTCTTAACACTACCTGCCGCTGTCCATACTGTGCCGTCATATACTTTTAATAAATTAACATCTGGGCTGTTGTCGTACCATAGCTGGCCTTCAACTGGCTGAGTCGGGGCAGTATTTTTAGAAAAATTTTCTAATAAATGTAAGAAATTTTCTGCCATGTAAGAAGCATAACCGGCATAATTCTTTCCAACAAATTTTAAATCAGTTTGCGAGTTAACTGTTTGATCTTCGACTGTGATCGGGGGCTTACTTGGATTTGTTGTTTCGGTATATTTGACTTGGTAACTCATTTATTATACTCCTGCCAAACCAGTTAAACTTTGAATACGCACAGTATAATCAATCTGAATCAATCGATTTAAACTTTTTTGTACAGGATGGAATACCACATGTGTTAATAATAAACTCTGCCCAGTTGAACTGTATGATTTAAGCCCTAGCTCGTCAAAAACATAGGCACTTTCATTATTAGTTGTTGTATCGTAAGCATTTTGTCCGCTAGGTTCACCATAATCTAACAAACAAGTAATAAACACGTCAGTATAATTTGTGCCAGTAACGTGTCTAGTTTCAACAAAATTGCGAGTTGGGTCTACGTTATTACTACTTCTATCATCAACGATCTTTGTGTAGGTTTCATTATATAAACTAGCATTTGATCCTGAACTATTCGGAGTCAAATAGGTAATAATACCAGTTGGATCAATAGCAGTGCCACCGTTACCAAAGGCCATCTGATATATAAAACCTTGGCCGCTGTTCGCTATACTCTGAGCTAGCGCAATACTAATATTTTCGTAATGAACGGCATTACGCTTATTAATAAAAACCTCACCAGAAGCAGGGTCATGAATCTTAATGTGACCTTCTACATGAATTCCCGTTGTATCTTTACTCTGCATAATACTCTCTCTTTATCTTATATTTATCAATGTATATAATGTGGTAGTTTAATCGATTGCTTATCGAACACCTGTTGTTGTTCTAGGATATACTTGTCCGCTAGTAGGTCTAAAACCGTTATTACGTTTCGGAAAAGTTGTGCCAATTTTATATAACTTATACAACTCCGTACCGATAGGACTTCCTAAGCCCGTTGTCGCATCCCATCCAGCAGTGGCCTTATAACCTACAGTGTTTCCTCCGTGGTTGTCGCCTGTTATTTGATCATTGAACGCGGTTGTTCTTACACTATACCAATCTGAATTAACAAATCCAATTCGTCGCCCGGACAGTTGATTTAATCTAGCCATCATTCCTGATAGTAGCGGAGCAGTGGCACTAGTTCCTACAAAGCTACCTGAGTAGTTCGGAGCACCATAATAAAAGAAGTATCCGACTGCGTGAGCAGACACATCAGGAATGCCGCGGCCACCTAGCGGTACTATAGAATTGCCGGGATATGTTTTACTACTAAATCCCGTTTGCCATGCCGGTACTGGAAATATTGAACTGACGCCGCCACCGCCGGCGTACGACCCGCCACTGGTTCCCCAGGGCTCTTCGCTAGCAATTGAATAGTCATTGTTGATAGATACTACAGTTCCGCCAGCACATACACAGTAGGGGCTTGATCCTGGATATTGTAAAGAATATGTTGGGCCGCCACTAATAGCTCTAACACCGTAGTCGCCGGCGGCTATGAATACTGTAATTCCTTTAACTGTAGCGGCTTGAAGTGCCGCTTCAAATGCGGCTCGGGCAGTTGACCCCCAATTAGTGTCAGTTGTTCCCCAACTGACACTAATAACACTAGGATTATTTACTGTATCATTTGTCGGGGTTGTGATTGTATCTATAAATCCTTGATAACTGTTTGGGGCAAAATACATGGCAATTTTTGCAGCTGGCGCCACCGCTGCCACACAATATATATCAAGCATCACTTCACCACTACTACCCACGTCTGACGGGTTGTTTGTCCCGCCATCGACTAATACATCAACTACCGTAGGATTAGGTTGCCCAATTCGACTAAATGTACTTGTTAAATTTTGTGTAGTCCAGCCGCCGCCTAGTTCAATAATAGCAACACACGCACCGTTACCTTGTACTAGATCTGACCCCGGAGATCTTGGAAATTTATAGGCAAGTGCTAGATCGACCGGAGTTGGGCTAGTTATTAGACTAGGGTCTACTGAAGGATCAACGGTTGGATCAAGTATAGCATTGTGCGAAAAACTAACCGAATTGTCTAAACCAAGAACGGCTTGTACAACATCGTCAATTTCTGTAGGAACTATTAAAGTGCCGTCATGTGTAAGATATTCCCTATCTCCGTCAATTACCGTTTTTATTGAGATAGTAAACAACGAATCAAATTGGTCGGCGGTTCCTTGGAGTTTTATTAAGGCTGCTCCAACATTTGATTCTATCACTGTTAAGTTATTAACTTCTGCCCAATTTATTACTAGATTAACTTGATCTTCAACTGCTCCGAATTGATATGCGTATTGATCATTACTTAGAATTGGCTGGGTTCCGGCAATTACTCCGTCAGCATATTCTTGTAATGTCATGCCATTTTCGTGATTATCCTTTTTAAGATATACACTGATTATTATTTCTTGAGTGGAGATTGTCGACATATTATACTTCCAATTTTAATAGAGTTAGTGTAACCGTGATTGTTGCGGTTGACCCACTATTATTATAAACTTTCAACGGAATGTTCGTATTCGGTACTGCTTCACTACTATAACCAATTATAGCTGGAGAAAAATATGTTGTAGTAGCAGTAGTAGTAACCGACTCAGCAACAACTCCACTACCAGGTGTAGGATCAGTAGATATAGCTCTACCACTGTCTGCTGATTGTGCAGCAGAACTAGTATAAACTGTAACCCATGCGCCGGCACTAACTTGTATACTTAATAACGCATATCCTTTGAATCCTGAAGCAGTAACTACTCCGGCGACACCACTAGAAAGAGAAGCGGTTGTTGCCGATACTATTAGTCGAGCACCTAGTCCGGAACTTGATGCCCATGATACTGTTGATCCATCAGTGCTTAAATATTTTCCACTATTACCGGTTTGACTAGGTACAAGCGTGTTAATTGTTGGTTTGTTTTTAATAAAATCTAAGGAAGCAGTATTACTTTGAGTCCAATCGCTTTGTAGTTGTGCGTTTACTGTATTCCAAGACAACACTGATCCATTTGTGCTTAAATATTTTCCAGTATTTCCAGTTTGATTAGGTATACCATTTGATGTAAGAAACCCAGCACCGTTAGCAAGTTGGTTAGTGTTTGTAGGGATTGTTGGTTTATTTTTAATAAAATCTAAGGAAGCAGTATTACTTTGAGCCCAATCGCTTTGAAGTTGCTCTGGTTGTATCACTGGCCCCCAACTAATAGTACTACCGTCAGTTGTTAAGAATTGCCCAATATGACTAGACTGAGTTGGTAACACTTTACTAGGATCTAAATTAGTAATCCACGACGGATTTGAATAACTGCCGTTAATATAAACTCCATTTGTAACGGTTGCAGCATTTCCTGTTATGTTAGAAACTGTTGCCGTTCCCCATGTAACGGCAGTCCCGTCAGTAGTTAAATACTTTCCGCTTTGACCAGCAGGAGACGGCACTGCGTTTGAATATAGCTCAGTAAAATTATCATTAATTTTCTGTGCGCCGATGCGGATCGAATCGCCAGTGCCGTCATTTGCTCGCGACCCTATCTCTATTACTTGCTTTGCCATATTTTTATCCTCTATCAAATGTTGTAGTTATATCATCAAATGTAGCATTATTGTTGTCAAACGATGCTCCTACATTGTTAGTATTGCCGTATTTACCGATATTTGTATACCACACACCGGGCTCTGCTTTTAAGAAGCCTGATATTTTATTATTATCGTTTAATATATTAGTTGTACTATCCCAATAAGTTAATGTACGTTTAACAACTGTAACCTGTGTGCCAAATGTTAACGGAGTTGCTAACATTAATTGTTTTGATGTCCCATCTACTGTAAATTCTGCGTCAAAAGAAACATCACCTTCTGTACTGTCTGGGTGATTGTTTACATTATAAACAGCATACAAGTCTTTCTTTAAACGAATGTTTCCAATAAAGAATGTCCAATTTAAAATATCAGCATGGAATGTACTAGCACTAGTATGTTCAATCGTGCACTTATATGTGTAACTTCCTAGGGTTACAAACATACCAACAGAGTATGGTACATTAGCCGCCCACTCAGCTCCAATATTATATCCGCCAACAAATACCTCAATATCGTGTGGTAGTGTCTTAGTAATTTTAGTATTGGGGTTAGTAAAAGTGTATAATCCCGGAGTAATTTTAATTAAATTAACCCTGTCAGTTCCGTCTGCTATAACTTGTTCAATAACTGTATTTTCAGCATACGGAATAGTTTCACTTGGGCCAATGTCTTGGACAAACGATCCAGCACGGTGAACAGTTGGCGTTCCAGTGCCCAATGTTCCTCGTCGTAATTGACTTAGAACATTACCAATTTTAGTAAAGTATTCAATACGCTCTCCACGTATTTCAATTACCCCAGGTTTATTTACAGCAGGATTCGGTTCGTCAAATTTGCTAGCATCGACTACAGTAATAATAGTATCGTTCCATGATAGATTTGTTACTAATGATGTTTGTTTATTTAAACTTAGTCGTTTGTAATGAACTCGGTTTAACATATCTTTAAACTGCATGTATGAAATTCCAGATTTTAATACATTACTACCGTAAGTCATTAATGTAAATTCATCGTCAGCAGCCGGGTATGCTGATAAGGTAATACTTTGTTTGTCTGAATTTAATTTAAAATCAATTCCCGGTACTAACAATGCGCCGTTACTAATCACCCAAACATAATTATCGTTAATTACAGGTCTATCAAGATTAATGACTCCTCCAGATACTCCTGTGTAATTAAAATATTCAATTGTATCAGGAGTAAAACTAATATTAGACGAAACTGTAACTGAAGTTCGTTGGATATCTAATATGTCATGTTTATAAGAACTTATAACTTCAACAACGTGTGATGAATCATAGACTTGATTAAACATAATTTGTGGTTGAGTATTATTAATACCCGGCAGGTACCTATAGAAACCACCTTCTACTAACGTGTTTTTTATTACACTGATAACCAATTGCTGGTTAATATACAAACTACGAATATGAGCTGTGATTTTAATACTGATTCCGCTAAGATCTACCACATAGTCTGTTCCTAACACAAGCATAATATTGCCAACGTATACTGAAATGTCAGCAACGTCTAAACCATACTGTGCGTATTTGTTTTTATCAATAGTATATGTTAACTTATTTGATTTAATTTTATAGTAAATGTTGTTGGCTGCTGGTAAAATTGTTTGGTCAACTCTTACAATCATGCTGGTTTCGGCAGGAAGACTATTTCCAATTTTATTTTGTAAATCGTACGTTGATGTCCCATTTAATAAACCAGTAGCTATATCTCTATTTTCTCGTCCGTCAGTGGCAATCTTTTCAGTCTTGGTTATAGCAAACGTTTGTTCATTACCACTAACGACTACAAAATTTATAATAGTTCCAGCAGTCGGGGCAGCGTTGAATCGTATTCCAACTCTTTTATTACTTTCGTATGTGGCATCTGTTTCAAATAATTCAACTTCTTCAGGCATACCGTCAAGATATACCAACGCAGTAATATCTGATAGCCATGGTGCTTTAGTAATAAATTCTGTAGTTATATTATTACCAACAAAATAATCAAGATCTAAAATATTTGATCCACTAAATCCAAAGCTGAATATCGAAATAATTTGTGTTGCGGTAGGCGCTGTATTAAATTTAATAGTGCGAGTATTAAAATTAACAATATAATCATCGTCCATAGTCTTGATAACTGACGTAGATGTTCCGTCAGTTATTTTTACAATTACAGCCTGCGGACTATTGATTTGCTGAGTAATCGCATATTCAACTTGACTGTTATTTCCAACATAATTATCTACTTTAATATTGGCAGAACCTGCGCCGGGTTTTTCGTATACTTTAATAGCAACTGTATCAAAAATTTGACCCGGAACGACTTCTTCTGTGGCAGGGCTAGTTGTAGGCGTAACAAATCCGTCACCGTCAACAATAATATCTTCTGCGTTCAATCCAGTAGCAGAACTATATGCTAAATTGCCGCCGGTAAGGGCAGTATCGTAATCCGCTTCTTGAGGTTTAATTGATCCATCACTAGTACTCTTACGGAAAATAAATTCATCGCCAGCATTTACAGTATATCCGCTAGGAATTGTAATAACATCCGCGTCATTGTCGCCAATAAAAGTCGGAACAACTGTTGGATCTAATCTAACAGGAGCTAATGGCGAGCTAATTGTTATTGTACTGCCTACGGGTGCCGATTGTGTTAATGATACAAGCCCAATTATACTAACTACATAGTCAATATTTTTTACTAATGTGCGGGTAATAACTATGGCACTGCCGATTCCAATAGTTCCAAATATAATTTGATCCAGTCGTACTGCTGTCGAATTAATTATTTCAGTGACTTTTGTGTTATAACCAAAGGTATTATTGGTGCTGGTTGTAATAATATCATTTATGTTGATACCGGTTGTGCTTGGCACTGATAAAACATATCCGCCTGCAATATTCTGTACAGTAGTAGTAACAGTTTTAGATATCACTACCTTTAATGACCCAGCAGCCACGTCATACTGATAATCCAAACCATTGGCAGCATATGATTGTTGATACAATTTAATATGATACGTATTGATTTCAACCCCCGATTCAGGGACATACGGCAAGGTAAACACGTGAGTATTGGCCGCTACCGACACAATATAATCGTCAAAAGTAGTATCAACACTATCCCATCTGTCAGTATAGTAAGGTGTGCTATCCCACCCTTGGCTAACATTTAGGCCAAGACCGTTCATTATAACGCCACCGTAATCAACTCCGGTCATTAATTGTGACAAATCTTTACCTAAATCACCAGTTTGTGGATTATAGTAATACTGAATCCTGTCAGCTGCATTTAGTAATCCCCAATCTTTTAAATAAGAAACTAAAATTACAGAATCTTTAGCTATTGCTTTTGTAAAAATAATAGATCCAGAATAACTTGTATAACCCCGTACTGTTGATTTAACTGTCAGTAATTTGTAATTGTCACGTAGCACATCAACTCCGTTAATTGTCACAGACGATTTACCAATTCTAATATCTGGAGACCATTTTAATGGAAATTGTAAACGACTACCTGTTCCGGTAAAAGATTCAGACTCTTCTAATTTTGTAATAAAATAATTTTGTGTGAGTCTATCAAATTTCATTTTAATTAGACTAGAACGAACAACTCCGTTTCCTATATAAGCAACAACCTGTGCAGCTGTGCCGCCTTCATTTAGGCCGCCTTCAACTAAAACTGTTGGAGCGTTTAAGTAACTAGCACCGGGCGTTAACAACACAATTCTATTAACTTTACCGTTTGAAATAAATGCTCGGGCAGTTGCTCCTGTTCCAGACTTACTAGCGATTCTAATTATTGGAGGCAAGTGGTATCCAGCTCCTCCGTCAACTATCTTAAGTTCAGTAACTTTAAACCCAACATTATCTGCCCAGTGTTTCCAAGGGTATGAAGATATTAAACTATCATCAACTTCAATCGCTTCGTTAATTACTTTGGTTTCAATTGTAGATTGACTCTGTGAGCGATACGTTGGCTGTAAATCAAAATCAGTTAGAGATAACTCGCTGGTATCTGTTTTAGAATAAGAACTTATGTATTCTCTAACTTTTGTTCTATAAGGTTTTACTTCAGTAATATATGCTTCAAAATCTGCTAAATTATCATTATTGTATGTGACCTTTTGTATTAATTCGCCGACATTATGTTGTGCCTTAACAAAACTTGTTTTAAAAATCCAATCAAGATAGTTTTGTTCAGAATGCGCATAACGAACGCATACAAAGAATAAGTCTAAGTAGTATTGTTTTAGTTCATCAATTAATATATTTTTTTGTAAACAAATTAAAATATTTCTTAATTCCCGAGCGGCAGAATTATCAAATATTGATCCATCATACAACGAACCGTCATAGCCGTAAGGTGTTCCAGCAAATCTATACAATTCAGGTAAGAATTGTATAGTTCCATTTTGAATACCAATCACTTCATAACTTTGAGTCCAATCAACTGCTGTCGAGTTAGCATACTTTCTTAATAACAGCCAAGTACCGTCACCGGTTGTTCTAACTTTAACTATTTGACCAATATTAGTAACAATGGTCGTTAACTCAACAAACGTGTTAACAGCAAAATCTATCAACGAATATTGTCCGTATCCTGTGGCATACCAATCAATATATTTCCAATATTTTCTAGTATCAAAATTTTGTGATTGAACTCTTGACCAAGTCAGTGTAGACAAATCATATGAATAAATGCTCCATGAATTTAAAGCCTGCGTATCTGAATGTACTAATGCGGAGTAAGTTCTAATAGATACTGTTGTATTATCATCATATCCCTTACCTGCTGAAATAATTGATGCGCTAACTACCTGGCCCTTAGCATTTATAACTGCTTTGATCTTTGCGTCAACTCCTGTGCCTGAGATATCAAGATACGGGGCATTAACATAGCCGTTACCTTTAGTAATGATTGTGATTGAAACAATTGAACCGTTTACTATGACTGGTTTTAAGACTGCTTGTTTAAATGCGCCAACGTTGGCAAATCTTAATTCAGCATCAGTATCAAATACAGTATCATATAACCCTAAATTAATGTTAGGTTCAGGATCATAAGAATCTAATAAAGATAAATCAGCGTTACCTACAACTTGTGTACTTGATAGAATTAAATTTGTCTTTTCAAAGAATTGTTTTAATGCTTCAAATCTGTTTACAAACATGCCTTGGCGAGGTCTATTTTCAATACCATATTGTAATTTAGGAGGCAAGCTATTGTCAGGAACTAATCGTCCCTGCTGATCTTTGCCACATAAACTGTCAAACCATTTTGTTTCAATAGCTGTTGGCAATACAGTATTTTTATTCCTACTAATTATTTTCCACTGACTATGTATGTTTTGATCGATATGGTCGGCGATCCAATATTGTACAGATAATACAACATCAGTATCTTTTAATAAATTTGATATGTTGAATAAACTAAAAGAGTTAGTTCCGGTCAATGCTACAAACTTATATCCCTCGCCTCTTGGATTAGATATTAAATTAGATACGTCTTGGGCAGACATATTACGATTGATAATGTTTGGGATAGTTTTTTTATTCTTTACCCAATAATAATATTTGTATTTTGTAACTTTACCTACATTATCATACCGTTTTTCGTAACTATATACATTATTACCATATAGTGTGGTGCCGCTGATTCCTAATGTGATACCAGCATCAGTATCAGCTTGTTCGTTCCATGCGGCTGGTAATAATGTCGACTCGACCCATTCATATATATCAATTGATGCTCCGGGAAATAAAGTACTCCATGTACTATTTCTGTAAACAGGATCGTTATCATGACTATCTAAAAATTTAGCTGATCTTAAATCCCACCATAACATGCCGACTTGATCTTTGGTCCAGGCCATGCCGTCGTCAATGTTAACTGATTTATCAGCTATCGCAGTTCCTATTGGCGAGCAATAAACTGCCGGATCATAAAATGTTTTAAATTTAATTTCCTGTTCAGCAACGCCTGGAATTTTTCCTTGTACTGGATCAATTACATCTAAGTATGTAAGCAGTTTGTTTGTTTTCTTATTGTATAAAAACGCAGATTTAATTTTTGTTAAATCTAATTTATTAATTTCTTTATGTAAGATTGACCAACTGTAAGTGTTGGCTAGCTTGCTGTATTCGTAGACAATACCAGCACGGAGTGTACGATCAACCGCGTTTGGAGCCCCAACAAATACATGGTTAGCGCCAACTACTACACTGGCACCGTATAAATCATACTCAGAATTAATTGTTGGCAAACTTTCACTGAATACCCATTTAGTAGCGTATCGATCGTATATGTCAACACGCCCGCTATTGAGCTGACGAGTTATAATTTTTGTTAATTTATCATCAAAAGTAGTTGTGCCAGTATCAAAAGTAGTCGGAACAAAAGTATCGGCAGCAGTACTATACACTACAATACTACCATAGTCATTCATGAATGATATTTTACTTCCGAAATGTTCTGCGGCTTCTGGCATCACATTAGTAAGGTTTTGATATGTGATGAAAGATCCATTTATATTTTTATAAACAAATACTGCGCCTTGGTCGATTTCTTTATCATCGACTAGTATTGACGAAACCGCAAGATATTCGGCAGTGTCCGATAAAGAAATACTTTCTCCAAATCGTGAATCAGTTCCGGTTACTGTTTGAACTAATGTATATACTCCGGATACTTTCTTATAGACATGAACCGACTCCGCATCGGGCGCTGAGATTGCCAGGGTAGACGAATCTCCACTAACATTAATAGCATAACCAAATTGATCATTGGGCGCCGCCCCAGTGCCTATCCCAGTGTTGTTATCATATACCCATTGAGTAACTACAAAACTTAGGCGGCCCGACGGGGTCGTGTCAGGGGGTGCTGTTAGTACATATAATGTTGGACTTAAAATTTGTTTAACTTTTTGTCCGCTAGTAAATCCAGTGCCAACAATTGTCATGCCTACTTCTACGGTACCAACAGGTATTGTTGTTTTAATCGTAGCATCAATACTACCGATTGGGTTATACAAAACAGTAGCATAGGGTACGGCTGTGTAGTTTAACTGATAAACTCGACCAGCATTGTTATTTCGACCAATCGCTCCAACAAATAATACATTATCACCAAAAACTAGATTTGATCCAAATTTTTCATTATCAACTGAAGATGGACTAGTGAATGTATCGACCAAAGAAAATAAGTCAGCATTATTTTTTTTGTATAAAGATACAACCCCTTGATTGGTCAATTCAGATGGTGTCCCGGATCTGTTAACTGTAATAAGTTCAGATATTGTGGTTGACACTGACACATTACTAGCCGACGGACTTCCAACGGCAAGCCATGTACCGTCTGGAGATAATGCTACAACATCTGAAAAGTAAATTTTAGTCCAATGGGCAACGCTACTCGGTGGGGTAACCCTTGCTGGAACAATGTCATTAGCTTGATACCATCCATTAACATAAAATACAATAGTACCTTGTGCATAGGATACTTCAGACGACCAAATATCTAATCCTAACGATGTGAACGGTTTGCTAATTCTTTGAGTTGTAGACCAAGGCACGCCGGGTACCGATTTACTATAAATTAAAACATCGCCGTTACCTGAAGATATTGCTGATAAATTACCGCCTTTGTTTACCGCAATAGTTCGACCAAATTCTAATCCCTTAGTTGGTAGGTAACCGGCAATCTGTGTAGATTTGTATACATTATTAAATTTCCAAGTAGCCCATTTTCCGTCACCGGAATTGTCAGTCCATAACAAGTCGCCATTGGTTGGTTGAGATGTAATTATAGAATCAGCCGTGTCAATACTCGATACCCGTTGAGATTGTAGTACAAATACTGGTATAATTAAATTAGGAGCAAAATTTGGAGCTGACTTAAGAGATGCTGACAGTACTACTACATTTAATTCTAAACGAATAACTTTATAAAATCCTTTAAATGTGATTTGTTCGATGCCCCGGAGATTTTTGTCGCCTTCAATACCAATATATTCCCCAGGTCGTAATTTTACAAGGGCGTCAGTTTCTAAAAATAATTCACTGCTACCGGGATCATATGTTACATTTAATACTGTGAAATTAGAAGGTACATACTTGTATACATTCCATTCACGGCCTTCAAACCCGCACCAAATGTAGTCACCGTTATTAATCTTATCAATGTCACTGTTAACAATATCGTCAAGAGTTATTAGTACCTCAGTAACTTCATGTTGACGAACATACCCAGGGGTCCTTAAATACGGAGTGTAGTTTTTAACAACAGGCCATGGATTATTATTATAACCTAATGGTTTTAAATAAACATCATTTGGTGTTTGGCGAATAATAAAGTCCTGCGATACAGTATCAGTACTGTTTGCCAGTTCAAAACCTTGAGGATTGTTTTTAAACAAGCTCTCCGGTAATATAAATTCAATGTTTTCAAAGGCAGCACTGGCACCGTATTGTCCAACACGCACTGCCCATTCTTCGTCAAATACTATACTTTCTTGCCCTTCGGCACTTAATACGTCAAACAATTTGTTAAGAACGTTTTGTGTACCTTTTTCAATAATCATACCTTGATAAAATTTGTATTCACTAACATCATCTTTAATAATGTTTTCAAGATATTGGCGCTTTTGGTACCCAATTAAATGCTGTGCAGCCCGTTGTTGGCCGATGTCAAAATTGTCGCTGTCTAGGCTATAGAAGTCTTCAAATTGTGAAGCCTTATATGTCCAGTTAGGTATTAATCGAGGAGTCGGCTTGGTATCTAATTTGATCCAGTTACTCGGTATAAAGGTTTCTGTACCCGGTGTAAATTGATTGGCGCTATAATAAAATTCTTTATACTTAATGATGTCGCCTAGCGCATAATCTGTCCATGAGGACCATACTTGAATATTTGCTTGGTCGAAGATAAAGCCAGGAACATCAAATCCTCCAAACCAGTTTGTACTTACATATCCGGCTACTTTAATACGCTCCTGTCTATAACCACTTTCTGGATTATAGATTGTGTCATTAAACATTGTAGAATTGTTTATTAATACCACTTGTTCTTTTTGTACTAAGAAAAACGTTGCGCCAAAAATACCATCAGTTGTAACAGAAGCATAACTTACAGCATTATCTTCTCTATAAGAATTAATTAGTCGAGGCGGCATTGGCGATCCGTCAACTTTAAAAATTTCATATTCGTGGAACGGATTTTTAATATCGTCTACTACTGAGTACGGTATACTAAAAGTTACTTTACTAGCAGACGGACTTAATGATATTACTGAGCTGCCAACCGTACTTAACCCGTCTAGCTTTACATAGTCATCTTCTATGAATAAATTTTCTGATACGGATTTGCGAATAGCTTGATAATAGTCCCCATTATAACGAATAATTTCTTGATATTCAGTCGTAGTAAATGGTGTCCATTCAGCCCATTTTTCTTGTCCTGAAGACCAATTTTGTGTTGTCCAGAATAAAAATTCTTTGGCACTGGTTTCCCAGTTGGTAATTAATGCAATGTTATTATTAAAATCATCAAATATAAATCCTTGGGATTTTAACCATTCGCCGTATCCAATAATAAAATCAACAGTTTCTTGAATAGTTCTAAATTTTGTGCCGTATGGTACTGTAATTTCTACAGAGATATCCCATTCTGTTCTAAACACAGCCTCCTGACCGCCAATAATTGGTAAGCTGCCTAATGGTTGAACGTATGCTTCATTAAAAACACTGCTCGATACATGAAAAACCTTTACTCTGTAGTAACGATTATTATATTTTACAACCTTGCCAACAGCATATTGTTCCCCAGCAGTCCACGTTGAAAAACTTTCTGAGATACCTCCAATATTAATTGTTGGTCCATTTTTTATATATGGAAAATATTTAAAATATGGTTGTATTTGACTGTAGCCTTTGACCTCAAAGCCGTCTGGTAATTTAGTAACAATGACGCCGCTGTACGTAATTTTTTTAACAGGACTACTAACATTTAAAATAATATTATAGTCTTCTTGCGGGACAAAAACACTACCCGAGCTTGAAGGGGTTTTACTGTCTAACAGCAAGTTAAATTTTTCTTTACTAGTAAACGCACCCAATCGATAACTTAGCTGCATATTAAGATGCTTTAAATTATACGAGTAGTCGGTGTAAGATCTTAAATTATCGCTAAGGACATAATCAATAATATAGTTGATTACACCTGCGGTCTGTACTCTAGTTGTACTAGAATATATACTAGGCAGTACCACGTCGGTTGGTCGAATACGTAGTCCAGTATCTTTATACACTAGCTGTCCGGTTAAATTTCTAATAACTCTTGAACGATCCAATAGTAAACCAAAAGTTTTTGCCGGAGCAGTTAACATGGCAGTTATTAAAAAGCTAAACGGATAGTAGCTACCTCTACGCCATGCCGCTTCTATCGGACTAACATCTCCAAAAACAAAATCATTACTAATTGATACAGTATTCGGACCGTTAACTAGATTTGACAGTATTGGTCCTAAGATGTTACCGTTTTCGTCTACAGGAATACTATTAGCCAAGAAAGGTCTAACATATTTTTCTAAGATTACTACTGGCTTACCTGGTTCTTTTACTAGTCCTTGACTTAAATCTTGCCAAAGTACTAAATTATCTCGGGTGTAAGGGGCCGGGCCGTATACGGTCTCCCACCATGCTGGCTGGATCGTAAATCCTAAACTTTCCCAGGGGCATAGATTAGGGCGGTCAGTGTCTAGCATCCAACGATATATACCTCTCCAGTATCCCGGAACTGACCTTCCGTCAATCGCAGTATGCCCTTGGTAATTATAAGTAAGACTGTTCTCTCTGTCGTAGCTTAATGGTTTGGTAAAATCTCTATCAATTAATCTAGTCCACTTATAAAATTGGGTTGATAACACTTCGTTAAATTCTGTTAGGTCATATTCAGTGGTTCTAACATAACTTGGTAGAAAATCGTTGATATCAAAAATGCTAGCGTCATACTCAACTTTTACATTATTAAAAATTCTTTTTTCTAATTCTAATATTAAATCGTCACGATAATCACCATAGGCCAGTACTTGGCTACCATCATGTCCCTGTATCATCGTGCGCGGTGTTACTAAACTAGTATCAAGATAGATTTTAGGCTCGTACCTTGGCCAGATTCCTAATTTAGTAGGGGTTTGTGGAATAAAGCATCCGTCAGTATTTTCGTATTCGTAAATACCAATAGTGTCGTCATTATGTAGTGTAGCACTAATAACTACAAATCCTTGACCGTCAAACGTATAGTCTTTTTTGTATACTAGCTGTGTTCCGTTCAAGTATATATAAACTGCTTGATTTGATAAGTTAGTTAGGCTGAATGTAGATACTAACGGATATGATTGTATTCTATAATCAATTACCGGATACTCATTGTATTGATTAGCACTGTAACCTAGCATATCACTAAAATAATATGCCACACTAGCAGGCTTGTCTTTATTAATTGCTTGTAAAATCAAGTTAACTTGTGTTACTACATCTGTAGAATATACTTCTAAAGAATCAATGATTGATATAAAATTCCTTTTGAATTTATTATAATCATTTTTAGCATTTTCGATTGCGCGAATAATATTATTTTCTTGATTAGTAATATGATATAACGCTAGTCCCATTGGACCGCTGTGTTGAACAAACTTGGTGCCGTAAGGTGTAATATCGCCTAAATCTCTAAGGTTACCTGCGCCTGGGTAATTTCCTTCAAATGCTTCTACATTATCAACTATAGAGCTTACATGATCAATAACTTCGCCCAATGTAAAATCAGCAAGATTATTATTTAATGGATTATTTTGTAAATTAATCGGGGTTTCGTAGTAACCCTTAGTGTTGATTGGTTGTCTAGCAAATGTCTTAATAGTCAGCACATCGTCTATAGATATGTCAGTTGTTAGTACTATTTTCTTATAAACTGGTCCTGTTACTATCGTCCATAATGATTTATCAAGGCGGCGACCGTTAACATATAAACGTACTACTAAGTCTGTTAAATCGTCCTTGTTATCAAATATATCAATTTCAAAATTGTTTGTTAAATTTGAATTTTTATAAATCCTGATGGCTGCTTGATTATGTGTTGCTAAGGAAGTTTTCCAGCCGTTGGCGTATTTGATAGCTTTTGTTTCAGGCGATATTAAGGTAAGATATCCCACGTTAATATTTTTATCAATGACATTCGCTAAATCTTTATACCTAAATGTGTCTGTTAAAATATTAAAATTAAAAACAATATCGCCAATGTTACTAATATTCTTATAGGTTAACGGAAATCCTAATTTACCATCGGCTGCGCCAGTGCCAATCTTATATGAAAATAATTTAGTTCCTTTAAAAGTAGAACCTTCGTACGCATTAGTATCACCATAACTAACAATGTTATCATCAACAATATCAAACAACGGTGGTTGATTTAAAATAGTTTTTTGTTGGCCGGCTATCCAGGTACTTCCGTCAAACCAATATGATTTACCAACATTCGATGTACCTTGTTTAACTAATACAACATTATGTAACGCTGGTTCAGTTTCTAAAACAAGATGTATTTGTCGACTACCTGTATTGAGATGCAATACATCAATAAACTCAACTTTATAAATTTTATTATTTACAAACCCATCACTGTCGGCAGTAAACAATACTCGTTGGCCTTGAACCAACGGTATTCCGTCAACGTTATACCCTAACGACCCTTCAATTGTAGAAAATACATCAGTGGTATACGTATCGATCAAATCGATATCAGCAACCGACTGAAGTCCAAAATTAAATAATTTTAGTCCCGGTTCAAATTCAATAATTGGTCGAACTGCTCGAGCATTCTGATCAAGACTGGGAATTTTATTATTAAATGCAGCACTTGAATTAACCACATCAATATGAAACCATCTATTATAACGAGACCATGGATTCTTATCTAGACTAGCCCTATTGATCGCAATGTAATCAGGAGTACCAGCAAATGCTGTAGCATCACTAAACGGCATATTATCGAACGGCGTCGAATCAAATAAAATTGATTCAGACTGAGTGTATGCGCTAATCAGTGCCAGCTCTGATGCGTTAATTAAAATAATAGCAGTACCTACGCCTTCGACATAATATTCACCAGAAGCGTATGATAAAGGCATTACGCCGCCGATAAATTTTACTTTCATTCCGTTGCTAAGGGCAGTGCCGTTAGCTAGGGAGTAATTCTTTTTACCAATGATTTCTTGTTCAACATCAATTTTTGTATTTTCATTTATTGAAAATATTTGGAATACTCCGCCGAGATCAATATCTGATTCACTCACATAATATAATACGTCCGGGGCATCTGTTGGGACTGTAAAGGTAATTGTACCGTTTTCAACCGCAACACCATCTAATCCAAATGTTTTATATCTGTCTAATGTGCCTAATGATCTAACAGTTTTAATACTAAACGGATTTCCGGGACTATTAATTTCAAATTTATAAGTTTGCCCTTTATATAATTTAATTGTTGGATTTCGAGTTAACCCGTTAGGAGTAAACACATATTCAAAACTATTACCTTCTGTTTCAACAGTAACAGTATATGTACTTTCAATTTTTTGTTGCTGGCCGGCTATGGCGATTACATCGGGGCCGTATGGCAACCAGTAATAATTTTGAAAGTTAACAAACTTATCCCAGTCAATATGAGGATCCCATGAATAAAATTCTTGCTTATTTAAACGGGCATGATTCTTAACATTGCCACCGAATACATCAAGTTGATTAATATAGTCAATATAGTCTTTAAAAAATGTTACATTATCTAACGCATCTTTAATAACCATTCCTGGTTCTAATTGATAATTTTGCCGTTGGTCGCTAATCTCTTTAATAAAGATATCTTTACCGGTACTTGCTTTAGCATTTTTTCTTCCAACAAAACCGTTAAGTTTATCAACTGTCCCGGGCTGTACTAATTGATCAAGGGTAGCCTGTGTAAATTTCTTATTTGAATCCGATCTATAAAATCTTGGAAGAAAACTAGAAACTTTATTTTTATTTGGATTAATGCTATCAGCCATTTGTTGATCCGTATGTTGAACTTGTAATTGTTTGTTGAGAAGTCGCTGTCGATGATACTGTTGTGCCGCTTATTGATTTAATGGCGCTTGATGTTATACCGGAGATAATCTCAATATCGTTAACTGTTGCTCCGTTAATAAAAATTTGATCAGTTGCTGACTTAATTTCAAATAAGCTGCCAAAGTTTAAACCAGATTGTCTAGGCACAATGACAAAATTACTAATGTCCGGGGCAAGTTGATTTACGATATATGTTGCTAGCTCAGTAAAATAGAAAGTGTCTCCAAATTCCCAATTTTCTAAAGCAAAAAATTGATTCATTGCTGTGATAACACGAGCTTTAACATCATTGTCGGTCAGTACTTGCCCAGCATTTTTTACAATTTTAAAACTTGCTTGAACATCTTCATCAGCCGTTGCGCCAAATAAAATTTTATAACTTACAGGATGATATACAATTTCGTCACTAATTGACTTAATTAAATTTAACGATGGAGCAACAGTATTATATAATTCGTCTGAGCTTGGTGCTAACGGTTTTGTTATATTAGCACCGTTCAACCATTGCCTAAATGCAGTATCATATCCCGTTGTTAGGACAAATACATCCATAATGTTGCTTGATCCTGGATCAACTCTTGATTCGTAATCGGCACTATGAGTATATTGGAATTTTAGATTATCGCGGCCAACAAAAACTTTATAATCTAAACTGGTAGTTAATTTGCCAGTAGACGCATTTAATTTTTTTACAGTATCAGTATCAATGAAATAAAAATATTGTCCGTCAACATAAGAACCATATGCGTTAGGATCTGTTGGCAACACTATCACTTTATTATCAGTATTTGTAATATATCTATAATCTTCTTGGCCTTGACTAATTAAATATTTTTCTTGTAGGATATATTTTGTCGTTGGGTTTGTTAGTGGATCAACTATATTCATAAACAATTCAGGGTCATCGACAACATTGTTATCGTCAGAATCAGCAAATGATACTATCAATTTTTTAGTATCAATATATCCATCAAGACCAATAAACTCAGAAACAACATCCCATACTTGATCACGAGTGAACGGACTAGTAACACCCGGTTGTGTATTAACACTCAGAATATTAATATTGTCCTTAACTACTGAATTAGAACGACTATCATAAATTTTATTGCTACTATCAAAGTAAAATCTAATTTGTTGGTTACTTTCAAAAATGTATTGTTCTTCACGGCTAGTAATAGTATAATATTCGTTATCAGTAGTAAACAACAATAACCAACTAGCGTCTTGTTGCTTATTAGAAACGTCACCTTGTTTACCAAGACTGAATTGAGATACTATATCAAGATTTGACTCGAATACAATTTGCCATGTTTGAGTAACACTACTATATCTTAGGCCGAACGGTTTGTTAGCAAAGATTAATTCTATCATAGTAGTGATAACTGTACTATCAATCACTGTTCTCCACTTTGGCAGAATTTGTGTTATTGTAGCATCTGTAGGAACTACTCTATTCAACATCAATGGGCCGAACCCTGTAGATAATGTTCCAGTACCAACCGCAGTACCGTCGTCTACGACCGATATAACTTCTGCCCATAAGTATGCGCTCGTTCCGGGACTAGCAGGCACGGTTTGTAGTACCAATGAGTTATTATTATTAGTATTAAAATAATAGCCGGCCGGTGGAATAAATTTAATTAAAGATCCAGAAGTAAAATATTTTAAATCAGTACTAGTGTATGAACCCACTTTATACGGAGTGCCGTCAGTTGCGCCAATGTACCCAGATGACATTCCAGTATCGGTTGTACGATTAAACCAAGAAATATTAAGACTGGATGTGATAAAATTATTAAAGTTTGAATAATAAAAATTACGTAAATTTTTTCTAGTTAATATATCAAAAACATTATTATAAATTACGCCTTCAATATCTGTTTTATTAGCATAACTAAATCGTGTTTGCGATTTGTATTTTTCATTATAAATGATACCATCTGTGGCAAATAGATTTGTAGAACTATATTTTCCTGTTGGATCTACTAGATCAAAATATCGACTAATGCCGCTACTTGTTCGGTTAACTGCTTTTACTTTTGCTACTTGAGTACTTGCTGATAGCGGACTAATATTATAGTCCTCGCCTGTAATCATTCTATTTTGTGTATAGTATGTTTGCGGAGCATTGGCTTTAATGCTGTCGCTAGTTTCTGAAACATCCGCATTAGATACAGAGGTAGCTAGACTTAAAGAAATGGTCAATGTTTCTTGTTGATTAGAGCTAGAATAATAAGGAATATTAATTGTTACACTACGGATATCTTGAGTATTGATAGTGTACGCAAGCCCGTTACTGATTCGATAGTATACTCTAAATATACCTAATGGTAAATTTCCAAATATGCCATCGCTAAATGTTAGACTAATAGCATCTCCTGCTCTAGTTACTACTCCATAAATATTTCTAATCTTTTTATTAAGGCTATTGTAAATAATGTTGTTGCCTTCAAAACTAGAAACTTTTGACCATTTTTCAGTTTCAATTCCTGCTTGATTTAATTTATATAACCATACATCGTTATTATTAATGTTAGTAGAATCAATGTCAACTGATTCTGTTGAGCTTGGTTGAGTAATAGTAAATGATCCTTGATTCAAAGTACCTTGTGTAAAATTTAAAAAGAAACCCGATCCTCTACTGCTCGGGCCGCGCCCGTCATCACGATATATACACGCCATCTTATTACCAACCGATGGCGGCTCCTCATAGATATAATTTTGTCCGGTAAATGTAGTGCTAGTTATTTCAAAATTCATGTTGCGACCGCCAACAGATTTAGTAAATGCGTATACCGGCACATCATTATTGGCCGCATTAAATCTATATTGCTCTGTTGGAATTCCGTAAACATCTGCTTTGTCAGACGGGCTTCCAAATTGTTGAGTGGGCGCCATAGCCGCGTTCATAATCTTAATAAACTGATCGTACCAGTTATCGTTTGACGCATCGTTCCACGCAATTACTTGGCCTGATAAGTTTCGACCGTTACTGTCAATGACATTTTGAGTAGTTTGAACTGATGAGAATTTTAAAACACCAGAAGCTGCCACGTTGCGTTTAGCATTATAACTCAACATACGTGCTAATCTTAATACTGATTCTCGACGCTCTGCTAATTCTAAGAAATTTTCGCGAGCATTTAAGTCAACACGGAAAGCAATACTTTGCCCCATAAATGCGATAAGATCAATGAGGGCAAGGTATTCGCTAGATTCAATGTAGTCGTTGTAATCTTCAGGATAATTTTGACGGATATAATCGATCATGGTCCTGCGAAGATTTTCAAAATCGTAACTCTGAAAGTCTGCGTTTCTGAAACTCTGATAGACTTTTTTCCAGTCCTCAGCTACTAATAACCTATTTTGTCTATCGGTTGAACTCATGATTTATCCTATATCTTGTATTTATTGAATAAAATTATCTGCGTATATTATGCTGCCAACAGGCCGTTTGCCTGGTCAAAACGTAGTTGTAGACTCTGGCTGATGTTATACGGCAGGTAAGTTAAAAAGCATTCAATTTGTATTCCGCTTTCATAGGATGTAACAATAACGTTGTCAGCTTTAACTCGAGGATCATAATTGATAATCTGATTTACGTTTTCTAAAATTAATCCTTTGAGGTCTTCAGTTAGTGGTTCAAATAATAAGTCCCAGATAATTGTGCCAAACGCAGGATTCATTAATCGCTCGCCTTGACGAACATTAAAATGATTTAACAAATCTTGCTGTATCAAAGATAAGTCGTATAAACTATAATTTTCTGTATCAGCACTTAGCGTACTAAATCCCTTGTACATCTTAGGATGAATATCTTCGGCACGATTGGCAGCTGGCAATGCTATTTTAGTGTATAAATTTCCGTTTGAACTCATTACTCTGCTCCTTTAATTTTACTAAATGTATCAGTGGCTGTTGAATATTTTCCAAATGATGCCGGAGTAGGTTCTACTGGGTCTTTTGGGGTTACTCCGACTGCCGGCACTACTGCTTTTGTTTTGGCCGGAGTAAACGCTGTAGGATCTAGATTCTCATGCCCCTTCCACGGTTCTGCTTGGGGTATTCGAACTGCCCTAGGTGCTTTAATTGATTTGGCGGCCGCAGGGCCATTTAGGTCAATTCTAGTACCAGTAACTAATACACCAGCACCACTACTCACGTTGGCTGCTCCTGTAGATGTTATATTTGCTGTACCGGCTGAGTTAATATTAAAATTACCAGTTGATGACAAATTTGTTAGCGCCGTTGAATTAAGATTAATATTTCCTTTAGCAGTCATGTTGATATCTCTATCAGCTGTCACATTAAAATCTTGTTTAGTATGTAGGCTAATACTATCCTCTGCGTAGATGTCAATTTTGCCGTTGCTGGTCAACTCTATCCAGGTCGTGCCTCGCGCATTTCCTATATAAATTAAATCTTCGCTATTGTGTAGTAAAATTTGGTGGCCAGTTCTAGTTCGAATACGAACTAATTCGTTGTGCGGTATTTTTACATCACCGCCAGTTTCGCCTTGCTCTACTGCGGTATACTCTGGTGGACCATCGCTAGCTTTTGTTTTACGTAAAAATTTATCATCGCCGTCGTCCATCACAAAGGTAGTGCCGCCTAATCTGCTAACTGGAACTCCTTTTTGTACATTATCTTTTACACCAACATCACCTGTTTTTGAACCCGGAGTCTTATCAAGCGGGCCAGGGGTTGATATACCAAAGACTGCGCTAGGAATATCTCTGCGGGCACTACTTGTTGTGATCCCGCGAACGTCATCTTTTACTAGTCCCTGTATTTCTAACACTGAAGCAAAAGGGTGTTTTGGTTTTTTAACTTTGGTTGTATCTACACATGTTTGCTCGTTTAATTTTTTGTTATATTCGGCTACAGGAAGTCGTCCACCACCCTCAACAACTGCTTCTGTTGCGGCTATGCCCGGCAACATAAAGTTCATACTGTCATCGAGCGCACACCCCATCCAGTATCCGTACTTTGGATTTCCATCAATAAAAAATACTAGAACGATTGTTCCTACATCTGGCGGTACAAACCACATGCCGTAACTTTTTTGTGTATTGTTATAGTCGTTAGGATCGGCTCCTACATTACCAACACCTGTGGTACCATAAAACGGGGTTAGCATTTTGACTGGGATTGTCTGCCCGTCAACCGCATCATTGCCGCCCGGTTTCATTAATTGGACCGTTAGTCCTCCCATATACTCTTGGTCAAGTACTCCGACAACTTTTGCTAGGAAGGGGCCGGGTCGGGGAGGGGCTTGGTCGCCGGGGTTTACTGATTTTTCTGTTGACTGATCATCTAGTCCTGCCATATTATGGTCCGCCTACTGCGTAAGGATCCTTAGGATCTGGTTTTGCGTTACTTGTAGTAAATGTGTTGGCTGCTGTACCGGGTTTTGGATTTTCTTGTTGCTGTACCCTGTTGCCACTTAATGTTTGTTTAAACTGGCCGCCTTCAAACTTACTAATCACTGTTATTACACGATACAATCCACTCCATTGGACTACTGGGGCAGATGTTGATCCAGCAAAATTATACAAGCCGGTTCCTTGATTAATGTCGATCGGAGTTCTAAAATTCACCGATATATGAACTTCGCCGTTTTGATGATTAACTGTTCCGTCTTGATTTAGATTTTGAAATGCCGTCGGTTTTGAAGTATAATTGCCCATCCCGCTTTGCGCAATGTAGTATGGATCACCAAAAATTTCCATATTCAATTTCATCATGTCTACCCCTTTGGTAATTGCATCATGAAATACACGAGCCGCTCGGGTTGCTTGAGTGTCTGCTCCGCCGCCACCTAATCTATCAGTTGTAGTCGAGGTTAGTGAAAATATTGTAGACGTCGGTGTAACTCCCGCTAATGCCGCTACTTTTTGGCCGTCTGGTTGTGGATCTAATATATTTTTCTTAACTTCAGCCGATCCTTGATTTGCGCCTAATTGGACATCCTGAGATCTTTTTAATCCGTCAGCGGCCATTAATGTTGAAAAACTTAAATTAAATTCGATATCAAATTTTAAAACTTCTGTATTTTTTCCAGTATACAAATAATTATATTCTTTAACCGCCTGTTTTTTTAAGTTTTTAATTCCAGGAGGAGCAGTATTTGGAGGATTAGTAGATGCTGTGCTAACTTTATAAGGCATTACTCTATACACAAACAAGCTGGGTTTTTTACCAGTAGAATCATCATTTTCATCTGTGTCGATCGGATACGTTTGAACATCAATGATCCACCAATCTCGCATACCTTCTGGGCTAAGTTTTCCAGGATCTAATGTTTCTGATGGATAATTACTACTGATCAGCACTTGATTAATAGCATTTACAATATTAGTATCTTGACTAAATCTAAATTCGCCTTCTTTAATATTGCCAGTGGAGTTGCCGCGGGCCCATACTTTATTTTTACCGTCCCATTGTTTACTTTCGTTACCAAATGCAGGATCACCCTTTTTATCAAGGCCAAATCCCATACTTGCTTTTCCTAAAGCATTACATTCACCGTCGGGCTGTACTAGTGTTTTATTAATTTTACTTTCAGCTATCCCTAACTTTTTAAGTAATTCACCTTTGCCTCCTCCTCCACCTGAGGGTGCGCTAGTAGTTGCTGACCCTTTTGATTCAGTGTTTGAAGACGATGCGGCAGCACTGGCAGACGATGCCGGGTTAGTTGGAAATAATATAACCACCTCGTCTGGAACTTTCAATAATCCGTCAGTTTTCATCTGCTGGAGTCGTTGATTGATCACTGCTTGTAAACTTTTTTCACCGGTTTGTAGCATTTCTTGAACAGTTGCGCCTTTAAATGATACATCACTTTTGAAGTTTGAATTCCGTGTACTAAGCGCAGTAAAATTATAAGGAATAACTTTACAGTCATAGTTCGTGCCTTTTTCACTAGTACGCATATTCATTGATATGAATTTGAAAGGAATATATCTAGTAGATTGTGGTACTACTGCCATTGACCCGTCTGCTTTGTTGCCCCTAAATTCAATTTTTAACAGGAAGGGAGCATCTCTATAATTTTTCCAGCCGTATTGAAATGCCGCTGTTTGAAGGGTGATGGGGAACATTCCCATGCTGAACGGCTCTGTGATTGAGAAGCTTAATTTTGTAATGTTGGTATTTGCGTTTTTTTGAAATCCCATCTGGCTGTGAAGTTGGAGATTCTCAATAAAAAAATCAAATTTACCGTAGGCGGTAGCAATTCTGTTTGACGGATCTGCGTTTGCTGACTTACAAATTAACGGTATATTTTTTCCTGCCATATAAGTAGCGTCGGGATTATTAAGGTCAGCAGTTGTTAATACACCAATGCTCAACACATAGTTATAAGTGGTATATTGAGATAGTATGTTTGGTAGCGGAAGTTTTGATCCGCCTAGGCTAGATAATAAAGACCCTACTCCGCCCAACGCTCCCGAAATAGCATTAGTTACGCTAGACAGCGCAGATGCTGGTCCTGAGGTTATGGCGTTAGCTACGTCAGAAACTGCGGTTGTTGCTGAATCAAGAATACCCATATTACAGACCTAACACTATTTTTAAACTGCTAGACTTTGGAATATAGATTTTTGTGCCCGATACAAAATCAAATATCGGATCTTGGAGCACATTAAGATTGCGCTGGATGAAAACCCACCATAGTGAAGCTTCACCGTACAAGTCATATGCCAGTAGATCTGGACGGTGTGTATACTGTGATTCTATTGTATATAAAAAATCATCGGGCTCGGCGCTGACTGCTCTAATTGATAGAACCCCAAGATAATTTTCTTTTATTTCCGTAGTGGCCCACGGGCTAAAGTTTGTGTATACTGCTGACATATTATACGTATCCTACTGAGTTATTCATGTATCCACCTTGTACAAATCTATCAAGACTAAAACTACGAGCACTTGCTCTACTGTAAGCAGGCTGTAATGTAACTACAATTGTACTCTTTGTTGGCACATGTGCTGTTCCGCCACTAGTCGAGCCACCAAGGCCAAAACTGCCTAATAGGCTTGCTACTTGGCCGACGCCGCCTGCTATACTACTTACCGTACTTGTAATACCAGATAAGCCAGGTAAGGCTCCACCAACTGCGTCAGCAAGGCCGCCAATACTATCAGCGATACCAGCTAGCTCGCCTGCGGCACTACCTACTACATTACAACTGATATAATCACATTCTTTACCTAGCGTGACTTTCATGGATGTAACTAGTACTGGAATATTTTTAAACACGTATGCTCCGTATCCGTTTAACTTTACAATTGGAGGAGGATTACCTGCTTTAGGATCAAATCCAGAAAACATTTTTGTAACTGATCGCAAGTAGTGAACACAGGCAATCCAATACAATGCTTGTGTACTGTCTTCTACGTTGAAATCTCCTGTAACAGTTATTGTGCCAGGATCACTATTTTGATATGCTTGGAAGGGATAATTACTGTGTGTCGGAACAACTGGGGTATATTTTGATGTGCTACTAATTGATATTTCCGGAGTGTATGGAAATATAAATCCTCCCGCATCTTTCAGTGGTTTAAGCACAGCACTATTTTTAAAACTAACCCAGTTTGGCATGCTTAATTTAACTCGCCAATCATTAGGATTATCGCCGCCACCGCCAAACATGGAGATAGCACCCATAATATCACCAACTGCTTCACCTGCCGCTGGAAGATTGATACTGCGAATTGCGCTACCAACATCGGCTGCGCTACCTATATTTGATAGTGCTGAACCAAGCCGTTGCGCAGTGCCAATTGCGGCAGTTGCCGCACCGAACGTTGCTGTAGTAGCCGCTATAGTTGATTGTAAATTTTGTCCATTGACTGCCATAATATGTCCCTTTGGCAAGTATTTATTTGACTTTATTAACCGCGTAGTTTATAATAGCTTAAAATAGGAATGATCCATGACCGCAAAAGTTAACTATCTAAACAATAAAGATATGTTGTTAGAAATACACAGAAGTAAGACATCATACTGTAGTTTTACCGATCCAAAGTATCATCAATATGATATTATTTTGCCGAGTGTGGACAAAATAAACATACGTACAGTAGCAGAAGCTAAAAGAAATCAAGCCAAAAGAATAGGTGATTTAGACTATGCTACCCGCAAAAAAGACGGGCAAAAAGTCAAACAAGCAGACTGTGAAGTAGACTATAAAAAGATTGCCAAAACAGATGTTGTGTTTAGGATCATGACCTTTGATCATATTCCGCTTAATAATGTACGTAAAAAGAATCCTAAAAGTCTAGCAGATCACCGAGACAAAGTAAACTTTCCGCCGTTCCAGCATTGGAAGTTTAACGATGAAGATGAAATAATTTGCGTGGGTAAAAGCCATTGGAAGGGTGATCTTGAAAAAGGCAAATTTGACAAAGATGCGGGTCAAATTACTCCAACTCTAGCACGAATGATGTTAAAATTATGTGAGAGGTACGCTACTCGCGGCAACGTTCGTGGCTACACATACAATGACGAGATGAAGGGTCAGGCTATTCTACAGTTAACACAGATTGGATTACAATTTGATGAAAGCAAAAGTGATAACCCATTTGCTTACTTTACTGCGGCGGTGACCAACAGTTTTGTTCGTGTTATTAATATTGAAAAGCGTAATCAAAATATCCGTGATGACATTCTTGAGATGAACGGTATGAATCCATCATACTCGCGCACAGGTGCCGGTGAACATGCTGCCGCAGTAAAACGCAATGAGGAAAGCAGTTCTAATGAGTAATATGTTTAAAAAGATTGCCTGTTTTACAGACATACATTTTGGATTGAAGTCGAACAGTAATACTCACAATCAAGACTGTGAGGATTTCGTAGACTGGTACATTGCCAAAGCCAAGGAGGAAGGTTGTGATGTTGGAATTTTTATGGGCGATTGGCATCATAATCGCAATAGTCTTAATATCACTACTATGGACTATAGCCTTAGGGCCTTGGAAAAGCTCGGTCAGGCGTTCGATCAATTTTATTTCTTCCCTGGCAATCATGATCTATATTACAAAGACAAGCGGGATATTCACTCTGTAGAATTTGGCAAATATATTCCCGGTGTTACTGTAGTTCCCGAAGTTACCACCATTGGTGATGTTACCCTATGCCCGTGGCTAGTTGGCGAGGAGTGGAAGACTATTAAAAATCGCACAGGCAAATATTGTTTTGGCCACTTTGAATTGCCCAAGTTCTTTATGAACGCAATGGTACAGATGCCTGATCACGGAGAGCTTCAAGCAGAAGCGTTTAAAGGCTTTGAAATGGGCTTTAGCGGACATTTTCATAAACGTCAAATGAATGAAAATATGTGTTACATCGGTAACGCATTTCCTCATAACTATTCAGATGCTTGGGATGACGATCGAGGCATGATGATTTTAGAATGGGGCGGTCAACCGGTATTTCATTCGTGGCCTAATCAACCGACATTTCGTACATTAGCATTAAGCAGATTAATTGACGAAGCTGATACTATTATTAAACCTAAACAACATTTACGAGTTGCGTTAGACATCGATATTACCTACGAAGAAGCAAGTTTTATTAAAGAAAAATTTATTGCGGATTATGACATCCGAGAACTTACGTTAATTGCCGAACGTAAAGAAATTGAAATTAATACTAATATCGACATTCAAGCATTTGAATCAGTTGATCAAATTGTGTCAAGTCAAATTATTAATATTGACTCTGATCAGTTTAACAAGAATACGCTATTAGAGATTTATAACAGCCTATGATAAAAATTAAAGAATTAACAGTAAAAAACTTCATGAGTGTGGGTAATCAAACCCAGGCTGTAAATTTTGCGCAAGAAAATCTAACACTTGTGCTAGGTGAAAACTTAGATCAAGGCGGAGATGACAGCGGTAGCAGAAACGGTACAGGTAAAACTACTATTGTAAATGCGCTCAGTTATAGTTTGTTTGGTAACGCATTAACTAACATTAAAAAAGATAATCTTATTAACAAGATTAACAATAAAGGCATGTTAGTTACATTAACGTTTGAAAAGGACGGCACTAACTATCGTATTGAGCGTGGACGAAAACCTAACGTACTAAAGTTCTATGTAAATGATCAAGAGCAAGAGACTGACGAATCTGATGACGCACAAGGCGACATGCGTGAAACACAAAAAGATCTTGATGAGTTATTAGAAATGTCGCATGATATGTTCAAACATATTGTAGCCCTTAACACCTACACCGAGCCGTTTCTTAGTATGCGGGCTAACGACCAGCGGGTTATTATTGAACAATTATTAGGCGTTACGTTGCTATCCGAAAAGGCAGAAACACTTAAAGAAATGATTAAGACTACTAAAGATGACATCTATCAAAAGAACGCAGATTTAGAAGCCGCAAAGAAAAGTAATGAAAAAATTCAGGTAAGTATTGACGGATTATTGACTAGACAAAGCGCATGGAATACTCAGCACGAAAACGAATTAGAAAAAATTGGTCGTGCTATTATTGAATTAGAAGGTGTTGATATTGACACTGAACTTTCTAAACATGCTGAACTAAAAGTGTACGAAGAGCGCACGTCCAAGCTCAAGAGTCTCAATAAGGAGCGGGCAACTTTAGACAGCGCGATAGCGCAAGCGGAGCGAAGCGTAAAAAAGTACGCAAGCGAGCTTGCTAAGTTGAAAGACAAAAAGTGCCACGCTTGTGAACAAGATCTCCGTGATCATAAACATGAAGAAATGTCTGCTGAGGCTACGACTCACTCGGATGACGCACAAAAATACTTTGATAAAGTTACACTAGACCTAGCTAAGATTAATAAAGAAATTACTGCGCTAGGTGAGCAAACAGTCCGGCCGGACACATACTACGACTCTGTTGAACAGGCTCTAAAGCATCAGAATAATTTGAAAACTTTAGAAACACAGTTACAGATCAAAGCAGGTGAGTCAGACCCGTATCAAGAACAAATTGATGAACTTACTGATACTGCTCTACAAGAAATTAATTGGGATAGTATTAACACATTGAGCACCCTAAAGGACCATCAAGAGTTCTTGCTCAAGTTGTTAACATCAAAAGATTCGTTTATTCGTAAGAAAATTATTGATCAGAATCTAGCGTACTTGAACAACCGTTTGACTTACTATCTTGACAAGATGGGCTTGCCGCATACCGTTAGTTTCTTAAACGATCTTAATGTTGAGATTACACAATTAGGCCAGGATCTTGACTTTGACAACTTGTCTCGTGGCGAACGTACTAGATTGATTTTATCGTTATCTCTAGCGTTCCGCGATGTGTGGGAAAGTTTATATCAACAGATTAATTTACTGTTTGTAGACGAACTTATTGACAACGGACTTGATGCTAGCGGTGTAGAAGGCGCATTAAGCATACTGAAAAAAACGTCACGTGAACGCAAAAAGAATGTGTTCTTAATCAGTCACAAAGATGAACTTATTGGTCGTGTAAACAATGTGCTACGTGTGATTAAAGAAAACGGCTTTACCAGCTATGCCAATGATCTTGAGGTTACTGAGTAATGGACAAAGACGAACAGCTACATGATGAACTCATGTCAGCTTTTCGCGAATATTTTAAGGCAAATCAAAAATGGCTCAACGAGGACACCAAGCGAGCAGGTATGGATGTTCGATGGTGGTTAAGTGAGATTAGGCGCATCTGCTCTGCTCGTCGTGTAAAAGTACAAGAGTGGCGAGATTGGAAAAATGAAGATATGAAACAGGCAAAAGCAAAACGCAAGGCAAACCAGAATCAACACAAAGGCACATCTGACAACACTAATTAGTGCATGTCATGGACTTATCAAAATGAAATCATTGAAACACTCCCCGAAGAGTGTGTGGGTTTCGTGTACTTGATAACAAATGTCATCTCTGGACGCAAATATATAGGCAAAAAATTAGCCAAGTTCGCTAAAACATCCTACAAGGTGGTCAAGCTCAAGAACGGGACTAAGAAAAAAAAGAAAATACGATCAAAAGTTGATTCAGATTGGCGTGATTATTACGGTTCAAATCTGGAATTAAATGCTGACGTATTGAAATTAGGCAAAGAAAACTTCACTCGGGAAGTCCTATATTACTGCACAAGCAAGGCGCAATGCTCTTACATCGAGGCCAGAGAACAATTTACCCACAAAGTTCTAGAATCAAAAGACTATTATAACGGCCAGATTTCTGTTCGTGTACATGGTTCACATATACTCAAAGGCTAATAATTCAGGCTGTTTAACTGTCAAATAAGCCCGCACAGGCGACCGATATTGTGCCCCGAATCCGTTCTGATGTGTGACGGCAGGGTATTCTGAGTGGCAGCAGAGACGTAAATCAGTATCCTTTACAGGACCACGATGGAATATGCCTACATACAATCCGTTTGATTTATAAGAGAAATTTTAAACAAGGCTAAAAGAGGGAGAAATACCCACGGCTATTGGCATGTTAACGTATGCTGTTAGACCCGCCGTTGTATAAAGACTCAGCTCGTGGTACCGGACAACCGCCACTGTAATGCTGTAACGTTAAGTGAACTGGTCAACTCAGATAATGTTCATTTTTTGCCCGCCAGGGCAAAGTGTGACTGAACAATCTAGATAATATTTAAACTACTTCGTAGTTAATAGTTTTTGCAAAGAGAAACAACATGTGTTAGAGCGCAAGCGATAACACAGAAGAACGTTAGTTCTTCTTAATACAGTTGATAAATATCACATAGAGGATATACAAATGAAGATTTACGACATTATCAGTGAGAACACAGTTCAAGAAGCTGCAGCTGTTGATTTATTAAAGCTAGCAGGTAAAGGTGTTGCTAACGGAGCTAAATGGCTAGCACAAACTGGTGCCCGTGGCGATCTAGTTGATATGATGTCAAAAAATAGTCAGCTTATCCGTAATACCCTACGTGGAGCTGCACCCACAGCCGCTCAAGTTGAAAAGATATACGGTCCCCGTGCTGCAGAAATATATGCTAAAGATCCCAACTTCATGGCCAAAGTTCTTAAACAATATCATGCTGAAAGACTTTCAACTAAAGTTCCGCCTAAGCTACCATCAGGATCACCTGTTCCGCCAGGTGCTCAAACCGCCGCTACCACAGCAACCTCATTAATACGTAAAATTCCGGTAGTGGGATTAGTCTCTAAAGCTATTTCTGTTTTTGGCATTTATAATATGGTTCAGGATTACAATCAAGGTATTGCGTATTTTGATGAGCAATTAAAAAACGGCATGTCACAAGAGCAATACGACGCCGGTGTTGCCCATTTAAAATCAACATTGGTATTTCAAATTGCCGCATCAACTGTGGTATTTTCTGTACTGAAACAAAGTACTGGATGGGGCGCTATGGGAGCAATGCTTAGAGGCAGTTCTTCGCCGCTGGCAAATAAGATTGGTGGCAGTATGGGCTCAATGAGTTCAGCCGCTCGTGCTGCACTTATTACAGCATTAAGCACCAAAGAAGCTAGGTCGTTTTGGTCTGATATGTTTGCGGGCGGTATGATGGACAACGTTGGAAAAATAGCATACGACGGAGTTGCTGAACTGATTGATATGGCCAAAAAGAAAGCCAACGACCTTGCTGGCAATCCTTCTGAACCCAAACCAGAAAGCGATACTGGAGCGGCAGCAGATAGAGATGCTTCGTCAACAGCTAAACCAGAAACACCGGCCAGTACAAACACCTCACCTTATCAATCAGAAGTGCCTAGCACTTCAACGTATAAAGGCAATCCAATGTTTAAGGGCATTAATTAAACAAAAGGTTGTTGCATTATTTTAGACAATTCCATGTTATCTGAAATAATTTTGTACATTAGTGTGCGGTCTTCATAGCTATAGGTGTGCATTAGATCATTAATACTAACGCCACCCCGCATATACCAACTAATTCTAAACAACTCTTCTTTAAAGTTTATTGCTTCTTTATCAAGCCTAACTAGATACTCTTCAATTTCCTGGGTGGATAATCTAATTAGGCTGTCGCGAAAAAATTTGAATGGTCTAGTGCCACACGAATTGTGTTTTCCTTGCCACAACTTTCACATTGGGCCATTTGCGGTGGAGTTTCCCACAGTTGTGTATTTTTGTCAATGTGAACTTTGATTTGGTCAAACGTGGATTTTTCAGTGTTAGCCAACCATTCATTAATAAATGCTCGTTCATTGACCACCGTGGTTCCAACTTCGATAGCAGTGATATTAGCTGAATATACTTCTACTTGTAACAAGCCGTATGCTTCAAATAATATTGACATTTCTTTAGATTTTTCAACATCATTTTCAATAGTAGCTGCCGCTTGTAATTTTTGTCGTAATTCAAAATTACGTTGACTAAATTCTGTAACTTCTTTATAGCATAACGGTCTTAATTTTACAACTACATCTTTTAACACAGCATGATTGTCAAAGGTAATGTGATTATAGTAATCAATTATTTTTGAAAGTTCAAGTTCATATTCATTTTCTGTTTGACAATGCTCACAAGTATGTCCAACGGTGATAATGTTGGTATAGGTAGCAATACGTATAGCCGCTAGTATTAATTCTAAATCTAAATTGCTAACTGCCCACCCGTTGGTAATTGACGGGCAACAGCTTTCAATAACTTTAACAGTGCTTTCGCCAGTGACTAACGCATCAGGCGTTTTTATAAGAATTTCGTCCATACCAGTCATACCGTATACTGCTAACTTGGTAACATCGCCGGTAATTTCACCAGGGTTGTTGTACTGACCTTTACTGGGTAAATTAATAAAGATTTTTGGTTGACGAAAAAACTTCTGTAAGGGATTATTGGCCATATTTGACTCCGGATAAATATATCATATAGTGTATTTATATACGCATATTTTTAGGATTTTTTAAATGGCCAAGACTACTGAAGAGTTATTAGCTGAACTAATTGAGCTGCAGAAAGCAGGCGGGTCTCGCACTAATACCCCTGCTAGCACTCCTGCGGCCGCAGGTGGTACATTTGGCTTTACAGCTGGTTGGGATAAATCCCTTGGTGAAGCTATTACAGGTGTTGGCAAACTTGGCAGTTCAAGTTCAGCCACTGCCACTGCCGTTGGTCTAGTTGGCACGGCACTAGGAA